>Ga0233412_10001651_pt1 | contig 11340 bp, 13 predicted proteins | sample Na_anoxic_4_MG_FD_180667 | JGI IMG/M metagenome (GOLD analysis project Ga0233412, IMG submission 180667) | Seawater microbial communities from Saanich Inlet, British Columbia, Canada - Na_anoxic_4_MG | ecosystem: Environmental > Aquatic > Marine > Inlet | place: Canada: British Columbia... | reverse complement strand
AACTCAATGGAGATTGTAAAAGATTTAGCAGAGGAGTTAGACGAGTCTCCAAATGGAGTACGTATGATTTTATCTAAAGCAGGTGTTTACATCAAGAAAGAAGCGGCAAGCAAGAGTGCAGCTGGTGGTACGGCAAGTAAGCGTGTATCTAAGCAGGAATGTCAAGACGCAATGACTGCGGCAATTACAGACGCAGGTCAAGTAGCAGATGAGGATATTATCTCTAAGCTATCTGGTAAAGCGGCTAAGTATGTTGCAGACGTAATTACGGCAATTAACAACGGTTAATTGTATGGGCTGAGCAATCAGCCCGTTATTTTCTAATAGGGAGGTTACATGGCTAAGAGAGTTAAAGTTAAAGATAGTGAAAAACTTGATGATAATAATATTAAGTATGTAATCGAGCTATTAGAAAGTGATAAACCCATTACTAAGAAGGAGGCTTGTGGTATCCTACGGATATCTTACAATACTACTAGACTTGGTAATATTATCGCTGGCTACAAAGAACGTGCAGAAACAGAAGCAAGACTAAGAGCAAAAAATAGAGGGAAGTCTGCTACAGACGGAGAAGTTGTTAGGGCTATTGAAGAATACCTTAATGGTGACGCTATCTCTGAAATTGCTAAGTATATGTACCGTTCGAGTAGTTTCATAAAAGGAATCATTAAGAAGTTTAACGTCCCCGTTCGTTCTTCTAACAGTGATTACTTTTCGCCAGAGTTACTCCCCGACTCAGTCCTATCAGAGGACTTTGAACTAGGCGAACTAGTATGGTCTGCCCGGTACAATAACACTGCTACTATTAGCAAACAACAAGAAGAACCTCATCCTATTCATGGCAATTGTTATAGAATATGGGTAAATGGTAAAGACTGTAAGTTTGCGTATCAGCAGTGGTATGAACTAGGTAAACTTGAACATTTACAAAACCTAGGAGTAAAATTAAATGGTAAAGGATCTTTTCCTAACTAAAATGGATATAGCGGGGGATGCTATCGTAACATATAGAAGCCCAGTATCCAAAAAGTTAAAGTATAACGTATGTACCTTAGAGCTAGATAACAACAATTACATACTTGAGAAGAAGCAGAAGAAAAATACAGACGTAAAGGAAGGGCATATGTTAATGTTCTGTTGGGATACTGATAGTTTCCGACAGATAAACGTAGACTCAGTCACTAATGTCCAACCTCTTGGTACTATACTAAGAAATAGGAGATAACGTCAAATATAGGAATATAAATGACAGACGAAAGAGACGATATTTACGAGAAGATAATACTAGAACAAGAGAACAAAGAGACCCAATGGAGGCTCGTAGTTTCTAAATTTAGAGACGTTGAGTACCTCCATCTAAGAAAATACTTTTTAGATTTTGAAGGGGAATACAAACCTACAAAAGAAGGAGCTTGTATACCTTTCGAGCTAACGAGCTTATCTAACTTATTCGAAGCATTAGTAGAGATACTAAGTTTAGCAGAGAGTAAGGGATCAATCGAAAAACACTTTAAAGAACTTTTACAGGACTTATATGAGCAATAAAGATTTACTAGATAAGGCAGCAAAGGCATACTATGAAGGTATGCCTTTTCTGTCTGACGAAGAATTTGACAGACTAGCAGAAGCTGCAGACTATGAGCCGGTCGGCTATAATCCTGACGCTAAACGAAAGCATATGTTTCCGTTATTATCACTGCAGAAAGTTTTTGTAGGGGAAGACGTTGCCCCTGACTATGGAAGTAAAACAATTGTTGAAACTCCAAAATTAGACGGAGCGGCTATTGCTATTCAGTATAAAGCAGGTAAGTTATTTAAAGTAATTACTCGAGGAGATGGCGAAGAAGGAGTAGAAGTTACTGATAAATTTATTCACAGTAACATCGTTCCTACCCTAGTACAGAATAAGAGCGACTTTCAAGTAACCGGAGAGATTGTAGCCCCTAAAGAAATTCCTAATGCTAGGAACTATGCTGCAGGTGCTTTGAATCTAAAAGATGTTTCTGAGTTTGAAAAGAGAGAACTGACCTTCATTGCGTACAGTGCTCAACCTTGTTTTAGCGACTCGTACGCCAGCGATATGTACCTAGTAGAGGCTATGGGGTTCAATGTAGTTACTAAGAGTGATTGGTCTCAGTTCCCCGAAGATGGTAGAGTGTTTAGAGTTGATTCTCATAAAGAGTTTGAAAACTTAGGCTCTACTTCCCACCACCCTAGAGGAGCATACGCTCTTAAAACTAGGGAGGAAGGGGTCACTACTACACTATTAGATGTGGTATGGCAGACCGGGAAGAGCGGGAAAGTCACTCCAGTAGCTATACTAGAACCAATCGAAATTGATGATGCTAAGATATCAAGAGCTACGTTAAACAACATGGCTTATATTGAAAGTCTTAACCTCGAAATCGGTTGTAAGGTTTCAGTTATAAGAGCAGGTAAGATCATCCCTTGCATTATTGGTAGGGTTGCTTAGACCAAAAGAAATTTAAAACTTGACTTTTAGTTGAAAGTTATGTATAATATACTATATAGAAAATTGAGAAAACGAAAAAGATGATGAAAATAGAACCACCTAACCAATGTCCCAGTTGTGGGTCAACACTAGAACTAGTAAACGACCAATTATTCTGTCGCAACCCCGTTTGTGACGCTAAATCGAGTAAAAGGTTAGAACATTTTGCTAAGACTCTAAAAATCAAAGGGTTAGGCCCTAAGACCATCGAAAAGTTACCTCTGACCTCTATACCCGACATCTACTCGATGTCAAAAGAAGAAATCATTAGTGGAATTGGAGAGAAGCTAGGAGACAAGTTGTTTAGTCAGATTGAATTAAGTAAATCGGTAGACTTAACAGTGTTGCTCCCTGCGTTCTCAATATCCCTAATAGGTTCATCAGCAGCCAAGAAACTAACAAAAGAGATATCTAGCATACGCGATATAACCCACGAAAAATGCTTGGCAGCAGGTTTAGGACCGAAATCTTGTACTAACTTACTTGATTGGTATCACGATGAATTTTGTGAAAACCTAGAGTATTTACCTTTCTCATTTGAGTCAGAGGTACAAGAAGTAGCAACACAGAGTATAGGTAAATCAGTCTGTATTACAGGCAAATTAAATGACTTCAAAAATAGAAACCTCGCAAAGACCTATTTAGAATCATTTGGATTTACTGTTACTACTTCCGTAACTAAAAAGACCGATTATCTTGTAGATGAGGAAGGCAGAGTATCAAGTAAGAGTACTAAAGCAGATAGCTTAGGTATTCCAATTTTAACAATCAAAGACATATTAAAGGACAACAAATTATGAGTACATCAACTCCAAAATGGACAGAAGACCGCACACGCATTTTAACAGCAATGGTAGAAGGCATGAGCACAATTTCACAAGACACAGTAGCATCAGCAGCAACAGAGCTTGACACTACAACTCGTTCTATTAGCTCTAAGCTACGTAAAATGGGCTACGACGTAGAACTAGCTGCATCAGCACATAAGAAAGCATTCTCTGACGAGCAAGCTGAATCTTTAGCTTCTTTCGTTACAGGTAACTCAGGTACTTACACGTACGCTGATGTAGCTGCTAACTTCGAAGGTGGCGCATTCTCTGCTAAGCAAGTACAAGGTAAAATCCTTTCAATGGAGCTAACTTCACACGTTAAGCCTGCTGAGAAAGTAGAAGTTGCACGTACTTACACTACTGCTGAAGAAGCTACATTCTTAGACTTAGTTGCTAAAGAAGCTTTCGTTGAAGAAATCGCTGAAGCTTTAGGTAAGACAATCAATTCAGTACGTGGTAAGGCTTTGTCTTTCTTACGCGCTGGTGAGATTACTTCTATCCCTAAGCAAAAAGAGTCTCGTGCTAAAGCTAACGTAGATGCTCTAGCTGACTTAGGTGATATCTCTGCAATGACTGTAGAGCAAATCGCTGAGTCTATCGACAAGACTGTACGTGGTGTAAAAACTATGTTGACTCGTCGCGGTATCACTTGTGCCGATCACGATGGTGCTAAGAAAGCAGCTAAGAACGCAGCAGCTTAATTAATTAGTTAATTAAATTAGGGGTAGCAACCAACATTGTTACCCCTTTTTTGTCGGAGAAATATTGTATGAAACTGATATGTAAATTCCACGACGTGGACAGCTTCACCAGTACTGAGGCAATTAGAAGAGCAAAAGATGTGCTGGGAGAGTATACAGACATCAAAGCATACCCTAGTACCAACGATCCTTGGGACGGTATCTACTTTTCATTGCAACAGATAATCACTGATGAACAATTAAACTTTCTATTTGACGCGGGGGCATTATACCCGACTAAAATAAAAGAATTAAGGTCTAACATACTCGACCGCTTAGGGAGAGAGTTAGACGAGGTTATACAGGATAACGAATATAAGGCGAAATAAATGGATATTGGGGCAGTAGTTCTACACCTGTTAATGTCAGAACAGAGTCTCGATGGTTGGGCAAGGGTTAAGAAAGACTTTTTTGAGGAGTCCTTTAACTCCTTATATACAGCAATAAATAAGTTCTATCAAGATTACAACTCTATCCCATCATTTGAGGAGCTAGAAACTGTAACTAGGGAAACAAAAACCCAGAAAGACTTAGCTGCTATCCAACTACTCGAAGTTCCTGAGATTGACCTAGATTTAGCGATTGACGCGCTAATCGACCAGTATTCACAGAACGAGTCTTTAAATCTATTAGACGCGTATGTGGATAAGATAACCGTAATGGACAGCCTAGAAGTAAAAGAAGGGCTATCAGGTATAGTTATGAAGTTAGATGAAAAAACTCATACAGACGAATCAGTGTCTGATATGAGTAGTTTAATGTTATTCCAAGAAGAGGGATTAGAGGAACACTCTTGTATCCCTCTAGGAATTAACAATGATTTCGATAGTAAAGTGGGAGGAGCCTTCCGCGAGGAATTAATCATGTTAGGCGGTAAGAGAGGCTCAGGTAAGTCATTAGTTAGTGCTAATATGGTAGCTAACCAATACGAAATGGGATATACCTCTATTTACTTTACTATTGAGATGACAGCTATGGAGACCTTCCAACGTATTACTAGTATGTTGTCTGGAGTATCTTATGCTAATATTCGTAAGAATAGACTAGATAGTGCTGAAATGAATGCTTTAGTCAAGGTTAGAGCAGATATGTTCCAAGAAAGTGAGTCTATATACGAAAGATTTTTAGACAATAGAGATGCCCTAGACTTTGAGAGAAAGCTGACTTCAGAATGTAAGCTAAAAGAAGATAATCAGATAATCATTGTGGATGACAGGTCTTTGTCTTTAACAAGTATTGACCTTCAACTGCAGAAAGCTAAAGCACAGTTTGGCGATAAGCTAAGCCTTGTAGTAGTAGACTATGTGAATCAGATTGAAACAGGGATTGGAAAAGACCTATATGATTGGCAGAGTCAAATCTTCGCTAGTAAGAAACTGAAAGAGTTCGCTAGGAAGTATGATTTGGCAATGGTCAGCCCTTATCAAATTGATGAAGGTGGCGGCACTAGATTTGCTAAAGGACTTTTAGATAGTCCAGATTCTGCTTTCTTGATTGATGCACACGCTAAAGATGATGGTGCTATGACATTCACGTCTACTAAGGTTAGAAGTGGCCCTGATATAGAGTTTACTAGTTCTATGAACTGGGATACTCTGAAGCTAGGCCCTTCTACTAAGCAGAAACCTTCGGGTTCTTCTGGAGAAGACGATGATGATGATAGTACTAAAGTTAAAAATATGGGGAAGAAGAAAAAGACTAAATCCCCTAAACGAGAGGACAGCGACATGCCATGGTAGTTACTGAAATACTTGACAAACACGGAGTACCTTTTACCGTAAAAGGACAGGATTATGTAGTAAGTTGTCTTAATCCTGACCACGAAGATAACAACCCATCTATGCATATCGACCAGCAGGAAGGGACTTTTCACTGTTTTAGTTGTGGATTTAAAGGGAATGTATTTAAATTCTTTAATGTAGATAGAAACTGGCAAGACCTTAGGGTTTCTAGAATAAAGAGTAAGATAGCGGGTATTAAAGCCGCTTCTACAGGGTTGAATTTACCTGCAGGAGCTGTTCCTTATACAAGGCATTTCAGGGATATAGATAAGAGAACATTAGCTAAGTTTGGTGCCTTTACCCAAGATAAAGAGTTCGAGGGGCGTATAGTATTCCCTCTACCTGATATTACAGGTAAGATAAGAGCTTTTATAGGTAGGTACATACAAAGTAACGCGCATCCTAAATATATGATTAAACCTGCGGGAGCGGAACTACCTTTATTCCCTGCTATTGTTAAGCCTTTAAACGGCTCAGTAATATTAGTGGAAGGGGTATTTGACGCTCTAAACTTAATTGATAAAGGACTTGTTAATGCAGTTGCAGTACTTGGAGCTAATAACCTTCAGTTAGACGTGCTCAAGTCACTGAAGCTGCAAGGAGTTCATACAATTTATACAATGTTCGATGCAGATGAAGCAGGCAGAAAGGCCGAAGATGCGGTACAAAGACTACTAAAAGACGATTTCATTGTAAGCGAGGATACTAAACTAGAATTACCAGACGGCTTAGACCCTGGAGACCTGTCCGCAACGGACATAAAAAATATTAAGGAGAATTTATATGGTGAAGAAAGCTAAAAAGAATACCCTATACTACAAGTACGACAAATACGTGTACGATAAAAGGCAGTCCGCGTATTCAGACAAAGTAATTCAGGTCTACACCCCGCAATCTTCTTGCTGGTTCTCCTCGTTACATCCTTTCCTGAATAGGCTGCCAAATTTATTAGAGGTTTTTAAATTTAAGCACTCAGAATTCATAAAAGGAAGATCTCCCGGTAATACTATTACTACCTCTAAAGTTTGTCCTGGGATAAGGAACATCCTTACTAACAGTCTTATTATTCGTACCCCTGTAGATATAGCTATAACGATAGAGGCTGGAGGGGGCTACGTATACGACGTAGCTGGAGGGGACTCCAGCTCCGTCACGGTGTCTCACCACCCCCAGGACCAGTTCTTGCTACCAGAAAGCTCCTCTCCAGAAGAAAATATATTTAAGGATAAAGTAGCTATTAAGATAAATTTAGGGGTTAGCTACTCTGTGCCCAACACCTACTCGGAACCCTTGGTATTGCTTCCCCCTCAGTATCACACTTCTAATACCTCCTACCAGGTGGTAATGGGGGTGATAGGAGAAGGGTACCGAACAAATCAGTCCTTGAATATTATAGCTATGTTCGAAGAACCCACCAAGGGGGCGGTAACGCATATAATAAAAGCAGGTACCGTACTAGCATACTTATGGGCATCCAGACCTTATAAGATAGAATACGATGAGCCCGGGGACTACGTAATAAATCACCGGTTTACTAGATCATTTATAAAAGGAAGATATGTCAACGATAGCGATAATTGATAAAGCACCAAGTGGTGTAAATTACAGTAGATACTTTAACTTTGAGTTTGATAACTACCATTTATCCTCTAAGAAAGTTAAGAAACTGCTGAAAAAAGATGTAGACTTAGTAGACTTTGATGTAGACGCATATGAGTATGTAATACTTATAGGCTCTGAAGCGGCTAAGTTTATTGGGGGCATTGGCTCTGTGACAGAATTCGCAGGTCATTTAGTAGACGATAAGTTTATCCCTATGATTAACCCTGCTATGTTAAGTTTTAAGCCGGAAGCTAAACCTCTATTTGATAGAGCATGTGAGAAGCTACACGGGTATGTATCAGGTGAGAAACCACCTACAGTTTCAGGAAACTTTGAAGGCATACAAGACGAGGAGAGAGCAAATGAATATCTTAGATCAATACTTGAGGACGATACAGTTAAATTTGTTGCGTGCGACACGGAAACCTCGGCTTTATATCCAAGGGATGGCTATATACTGGGCATTAGTTTGTCACATAAAAGTAAACAAGGTGTGTACATATCTACCGAATGTGTTAGCGAAGTTACTGAAGGATTGCTGCAAGATCTCTTCTCCAGTAGACTAGTAGTATTTCATAACGCTAAGTTTGACTTGAAATGGTTAGAGTACCACTTCAACTTTAAGTTCCCTAAAGTTTCCGATACTATGCTTATGCACTATGTATTAGATGAAACCCAAGGTTCCCACGGTTTGAAGCAGCTAGCAATGAAGTACACGGACTACGGAGACTATGATAAGGCTCTAGACGAGTTTAAAACTAAGTACTGTAAGGAACATAAGATACTAAAAGGCGAATTTTCCTATGACTTGATACCTTTTGATATTATGTACCCTTACGCTGCAATTGATACTGCCGTAACCTACGACCTATATCAGATGTTTGGTAAAAAGATTGTAGCAAACGTTCAGCTAAAGAAAGTATATAAAGAACTTATGGTTCCTGGTATGCTATTCTTAAAAGATGTTGAAGAGAACGGAGTTCCTTTCGATATGGGCAGACTAGAGAAAGTTCAGGCACTTATGGAGACAGAAATCCAAGAAGCGAAAGAGAAGTTGTACGGGTTTGAGGAAGTACATAAGTTCGAGAAAGAGCAAGAAAAAGTATTCAATCCAAACAGCACTATGCAGTTACGAGTACTATTATTCGACTACTTAGGACTTACTCCTACTGGTAAGCTTACAGGAACTGGAGCAGCTAGTACAGATGCAGAGGTGTTAAAGAAGTTAGCAGAGGAACACCCTATCCCAGGAGTTATCTTAGATATTAGACAGAAGTCTAAAATTAAGAATACTTACTTAGATAAGATTATTCCTGCCTTAGATAAAGATGGTAGAATTAGAACCGGCTTTAACTTAACTTCTACTACTTCTGGACGGTTATCTAGTTCTGGTAAGATTAATATGCAGCAGCTGCCTAGAGATAACTCAGCAGTGAAAGGGTGTATTAAAGCTAAGCCAGGGTACAAGATACTACAACAGGATTTAGCAACCGCAGAGGTATATGTTGCAGCAATCCTAAGTGACGATAAGAACCTACAGAATGTATTTAAGAGTGGAGGAGACTTACACTCTACGGTGGCAAAGATGGTATTCCAGCTGCCTCATGATGTTGCGGATATTAAAGAAAAGGCATCTACACAAAGACAGGCAGCGAAGGCTATTACATTTGGAATTATGTATGGATCAGGTCCTGCTAAGGTTGCTGAGACTGTTACTAAAGATAGTGGCAAGCCTTTTTCTATTCAACAAGCTAAAGATACTATTGCGAAGTATTTTAGAACGTTCCCTAGGTTGAAAGATTGGTTACAAATGTCAAAGGAGGACATCGAGGCAAATGGATATATCTATAGTATTCTTGGACGTAAGCGTCGCTTACCTAACGTATTTAGCAATGACAAAGGTATTGCATCACACGAAGTTCGTAGCGGTATTAATTTCCTTATTCAGTCTGTTGCTTCCGACATTAATCTCTTGGCTGGTATTGAGCTAAATCATTGGATTTTAGATAATAATAAAGACGCTAAGATTATCGCTTTGGTCCATGACTCTTTAGTACTAGAAGTAGCAGATGGAGACGTTGAAGAAGTATCTAAAGTTATGGCTGAGTTTACTCAGAAAGATAGAGGTTGCTCTATACCAGGACAGCCAATCGGAGTAGATTTAGATATTGGGGGAGATTATGCCTTTGGAAAATTCGAAAAGCAATACCCAGAGTTTCTCTGATATACACTGGCCTGTATGGATGATTCGTCATCACGAGCATATAGGAGGCGGTCTAGTAACTGATAAATATGGAATTAGGCGTATAGACTCAGTAGATAAGTCTATGTCTTTTCCAATGCGTAGACTAGCTATTAAAGCCTTAAAGGATCTAAGAGTATACCCTCTTAGAAAAGCAATATGGAACTTTAAAGATTTATTAGCCTCTGGCCAGCTTCACTTTATAGACTACGAAGGTAAGATTTATAACTACACTAAAAGTGTATTTCACCCTTTAGTATACCGAAAGATACTATCTAAAAAATACACAGATACCACTACTATATTTAAAGTTAAAGGCATTAACTCTTTCTTTGAAGTAGCAGGTAAGCTAAACTTAGAAGCTATGTATGCTGGTATAATAAACATAGACAGAGGGTACTTACTCTACGAAGTGACTACTGAGAAACTAAAAGACAGCAGGAGGAAGATATGAGTGTCTGCCCCCAAGAGGAAAAATGGGTACATGTACTGAAGTATGTGAGTGCTGGTATAATACTTACTGCTATGTTTATGCACGCTTTTGATATGTTTCCCTATAATATAATGGTGCATATCTCTGGAGCGGTGCTTTGGACTATAGTAGGTTTTAAATGGCGAGAGCCTTCAATTTTACTTAACTTTTTACCTCAGATATTTATCTTAGGTGCGGGTTTAATTTACGAGTTTTTATTATGAGTGAAAAAGCAGTTTTATCAAATAGAATATATATGTCCGCTGACGCTAAACGACAGAAGCTTTTAGATACAGAGTTAACTTACTCTATACCTTCGTATAACCCTATGGAGCCTCCTACTATTATTAAGAATATGGGTAGGATTAGCGATAAACTAATAACTGTTCCCGTAGGTAGAATGGACTTAATACCTGAAGGCGCAGAGATAGTAGATAAAAGGACTTTAGTTCCTGTAGAGTTTCCTAAGTTCAAGTTTGAACTAAGAGATAGCCAGGCTAAGGTATACGACTTAGTAGCAGATAACGCAATTATCAACGCTTTCGTAAGTTGGGGCAAGACTTTTACAGCTTTGGCAATTGCAGCCAAGTTGTCCCAAAAGACGCTTGTAGTGGTACATACATTAGCACTAAGAAAACAGTGGGAAGACGAGATTGAGCATTGTTTTGGCATTAAAGCAGGAATTATAGGTAGTGGTAAGTTTGACACAGATTCTATAATTGTTGTGGCCAATGTACAGACTCTAGGTAAGAAAATGGCGGACATTCAGAAGATGTTTGGCACAGTCATACTAGACGAAATGCACCACGTTTCTGCCCCTACATTCTCTAAGATACTTGATAAATCTAGTGCAAGGTACAAGATTGGTCTAAGTGGTACTCTCGAAAGAAAAGACGGTAAGCACGTTATCTTCAATGACTACTTTGGATTTGAGGTACATCAACCACCTAAAGAAAACTATTTGCCCCCTAGGATAGTACAGGTTAAGTCCGAGACACGTTTCCCAGACAGCGCTTCTATTCCTTGGGCTCGTAGAGTTAATGCAGTTGCTTACGATGAGAACTATCAGAAGATGGTTGCACAGTTAGCTTCTGTATATGCAGCAAAAGGGCATAAGGTTCTGGTGGTGAGTGATAGGGTCCAGTTTTTACGGAGGTGCGC
>Ga0233412_10001650_pt1 | contig 11350 bp, 14 predicted proteins | sample Na_anoxic_4_MG_FD_180667 | JGI IMG/M metagenome (GOLD analysis project Ga0233412, IMG submission 180667) | Seawater microbial communities from Saanich Inlet, British Columbia, Canada - Na_anoxic_4_MG | ecosystem: Environmental > Aquatic > Marine > Inlet | place: Canada: British Columbia... | reverse complement strand
CATTTAACAATATTTTTGTAATTATTATTCTTTTTTGAACCTCTAATTGGCCTATTCTTATTATGCAGTTTCTCTGGCCCATCCAATGAAACACACAAGCTTACTTTTTTACTTAAAAGATACTTAAATTTTTCTTCAGTCATTAAGTCAAAATTAGAAACTAATCGAATCTGCAAATCTTTTTTTACTTTTTTATTCTTTTTTTGAGCGTATTCAATGATAAATTTAACTATTGACCAATTAACTAATGGCTCACCGCCCTGAAATTCAATTGCTACAAAAGAACTAGTTGTCTCAAAAATCTTATCAACTGTTTGACGAGCTGTTTCCTGTTTCATATCTAAATCTTTTTTATTCATATCTTGCGCGCTAGCATGACAATAAACACATCTATGATTACACCTCAAGGTCACCACAATAATATGTAAACTAGGACCAGCAAACAAAAAATTGTTTTTAGAACGGTATTTTTCTATTAATTCTGTTAAATTTAATTCATTTTTCACAAAATTCTTATTTTTTAAAGATAAATACGGCTCTTTATCTTTTTCCAAATCATTATTTAAAAATTTCTCAAAATTCTTTTCAGTTAAAAACAAAAAATCCCCATTATCGTTAGTCAAGAGATATTTATCCTTGAATTTTTTAAAACGAAAAAAGCCAAGTTTATTATATTTAATTTTCTTTAGATCTAAAGAGGACATAATTACAAAATTCGTCTTTAATTACTTGTTTAACTTCTTTATCAATATCTTTTAATTCTACTTGTATATAATTTCCTTTTTGCTTCAAATTAAAATTAGCCAAATTTCTATATTCTTTTATGGCTAATTTTATTGCCTTGAGCTTATATAATTTTTTATTAAAACTTATAAGCATTACTTTATTTTTTCTGTTTTTCTCCATATTTATCTTCCCATGGTATAGCAATACCCAATGGGTCTTCTTCATATTTTACCTCATCCTCCTTATCAATATTATAGTCTCCAAAAGTCGAAAATAAGGCCTGACTAACAATATATTCTCTTGTTTTTTTATTACTTTTAGATAAATTGATCCTTACAGTATAATTTAAAAGCTCGTTTAAAAATTCTCCTTTTAAAATCTCTAATTGTTTTTCTGCTAACTTTTTTTTCCCTTTTAAAGACACTTCTATTTTTTTAACAGATTGAGTTTTTAAAAATATATAAGATTTATTAAGAAAAACATAAACAGCTCCATGAATAGCTTCGAGTGGGTAATCTTGAAGACTAACAAGAAATCTTATAGTGTTGTTTTTTTTTATTTTCATCATAAATTTAATCGGCTATTTATGTAATTATAATTGGGATAATACTACTTTCCGTACATCCAAGATTATTACAAGCTTGTATTTGTACATCATATTTCCCTGCTATATTGAATGGGATAGATGAACGCTCTAAAGGAATACTCGCCCAGTCCATCCAATCTCTCTTATCAGGTCTCATTCGAATATTATAAAAGGTAACTTCATCAGCTGACCAAGTAAAATCTATATTTTCTCCTTCAATAATAGTTGTAACTGAAGCTGATAAAATCACGTTAGAAGGAGCATTATTAAACTCAATCAACGGTTCGGATTCACTCCCTTCTAGCGCTTCTTTTTGATCAGTTTGTATAATACCATCAATTACTTCTCCTATAACTTCTTCATCTTCTTGACAAATACCTTCTTCTTCGCAAGTTTGATTATTTACTTGCTGATTATTAGATTCTTCTGAATTTGAAACATTATTATTATCTATAGGATTTTTATAGAAATAATAACCACCAGCTATTATTATTATCACAATAAAAACTGCTATTAATAAGAATGTTAATACTTTTTTATTCATAATTCAATCCTCCTTATTTATTAATTTAATTCTATCAAAAAATTATCAAAAAAGCAAAAAAGTTATCTATATTAAAAATATAATAAAAGTTTTAACCAATAAAATAATTCTGTTCCAAAAAAAATAACTAAAACAGTTGCACCAACTAAAAATGGACCAAAAGGAATTTGCGATTTAAGACCTTTTTTGCCAAATAAGATTAAAAATATTCCAATGATTGATCCTGAAAAGAAAGACAGCAACAAAGCAATCAATATGCCTGGCCAGCCAAGAATTAACCCCATTAAAAAAGCTAATTTTACATCACCCAACCCCATCCATTTACCTTTAGAAATAATTATTAAACTCAGGAAAAAAGCAGCAGGAATAAAAGCTGATAAAAGATAATTTCCAATCTCTGATATTGAACCTAATCGATATATTAAACTAATGACTATTACTGGAAATACAATTTTATCTGGGATTATATAATGCTTTAAATCATAAACAAAAATTATTATTAAAAAACAAATTATTATTAAAAAACAAATTAAATTTGGAATTTGAAAAAAAGAAAATTCTTTAAAAATTAATAAAAATAAAAATGCAGTAGATATTTCAACAACTGGATATTGCCAACTTATTTTTTTATCACAATATCGACACTTACCTTTTTGAATTAAAAAACTAATAACAGGAATTAAATCATACCATTTTAAAACAGCCCTACATTTAGGGCAAAAAGAACGACCGAATAAAATTGATTTCTCAGTTTCTAAACGAAAGATGACTACATTAAGAAAACTACCGATTATTAAACCAAGAATAAAAATAAAAATATATAACATAAAAAATTGAGGGCAACCCCTCGGCTGCCCTCTAATTTCAAAATTATGGTTGAATACAATATACTGGATCAGCACAAACACATCCTTGAACAGTTCCATCTATATCATCATCTAAGGCATTATTGCTAGAATTTTCTAAAGTAGCCGCCATAACATAACCAGCTGTTGCATCAGTTGTACAATAATAATAAGTATTATTTCCAGGATCTGATGGAACAGAAGTCATATATCCACCAGCTTCTAAAGCAGTATCCATTGCTGCCCAAGTTGTGGCTGGATATGAAGGAGTGCTTTGATTATCATAATACATCTCATTAGCTAAAGCGACTTGTCTTAAATCGCCAATCCTACGAGTATCACGAGCTTTTTCTCTAGCAGTATTCAAAGATACTAACACAATAGTAGCTAGAATCCCAATAATAGCGATAACAACTAAAAGTTCAATCAAAGTAAAACCTTTTTCATTTTTTTTCTTGTTGAAAAAACTTAACATTTTTTTCACCCCCTTTCAAGTAAAATATAATTTTTAATTTTTAAATCACGACCTTTAAAATGCTCCTGCCAAACTATAAATAGGCATAAACACAGCAAATACCAGAACAGCTACTCCTGCAGCAAGAAAAACAATCAAGACTGGCTCTATTAACGCACTTAAATTATTAACTATATTATCAACCTCTTTATTATAAAAATCACTCAATTTTTCGAAAACCATATTTAATTTACCTGTTTCTTCTCCAGTTCTAACCATTTGACAAAATAAAGGAGGAAATTCTTTATGTTTATTCAATTCAGAACTAATACTTTTGCCCGACTTTACTCCATCTTTTGCTTTATTGAGAATTTTTTGAAAAACAATATTACCAACAACATCTCCTGAAATAATTAGTCCTTGAATAATAGGAACTCCACCTTTAATCAAAGCATATAAAGTATCAGATAATCTTGCTAAATAAGTTTCTTGTAAAATTTTTCCAAAAATAGGAATTTTTAATATAAATCTATCAAAAACAAATCTTCCTTTATCTCTCTTTATGTAATTCCAAAGAAATCCTAATCCAATAAAGAACATAATTAAAACAATCCAACCAAAACTTTTTACAAAATCACTTGTAGCAATAATTATTTTAGTTGGCAAAGGAAGATCCTGCCCACTTTCAATTAAAATAGAAGTTAATTGTGGAATTACCATTATTAACACTAAAATCGCAACAGTAATAAATGTGATAAAAATAAAAACTGGATATATCATCGCACCTCTAACTTTAGAAACAAGATAATATTCTTTTTCTAAATAGTTAGCTAGATAAATAGAAGATTCTTGAAGACGACCAGAAACTTCTCCTGTTCTAATTAAATTTATGCAAAAATTTGAAAAAACTTTTGGATATTTTGATAAAGCTTTTGAAAATGACATTCCTCCATCAACATCATTGGCAATATTAAAAATCATTTCTTCAAATCCAGGATTCTCAACCTGTTGCCCAAGAGCTCTTAAGGACTGAACTAAAGGAACATCAGCTTCAATTAAAATAGACATTTGTCTAAAAAAGATAAAAATTTCTTTTCTTTTAACTCTTTCGAAAAATTTTATACGCTTTGTAAGGAAAAATACTTTCTGCGAAGATTTTAATTTCAATACAACCAAATCCTTACTATGAAGAACTCTTAAGGCAGCAGATTGATTAGGAGCTTTAATGATTCCTGTTTGAGTTTCTCCATTCTTAGTACGAGCTAAATAATTAAATTTCATAATTTTTTATCAATTTTCAATTCTTAAATAACATTTTTAATTCTGAAATATTATTTGAATTTAATTCAGCATTTTCTTTAGAAATCAATCCTTGATTAACTAAATCAATTAAAGAACGATTCAATGAGATCATTCCTTGTCCTGAATTAGTCTCAATAACCATATCTATTTGATGTGTTTTTCCTTCACGAATTAAATTTCTTACAGCTGAATTAGCTATCATAACTTCAACAGCATTAATTACACTTCCTTCTGTAGACGGAATAAGACGTCTAGAAATAATACCAAGAAGATTTGAAGATAACTGCATTCTGATTTGTGATTGCTGATGAGGAGGAAAACTATCAATAATTCTATCTATTGTTTGAGCAGCCGTATTTGTATGTAAAGTAGTAAAAACCAAATGACCAGTTTCTGCAGCTGTAACAGCACTACTAATTGTTTCCGAATCACGCATCTCACCAATCATAATAACATCCGGGTCTTGCCTGAAAACCTCACGAAGTCCACGATGAAAATTCTGGACATCTTGACCGACTTCTCTTTGATCAATAAGACATTTATCTTGCTCAAAAATATACTCAACAGGATCTTCAATGGTAACAATATGATCTTGACGGTTACGGTTTATTTCATCAATCATAGCAGCTAAAGCGGCAGATTTACCATTCCCAGAAGGACCAACCATTAAGAAAAATCCTTGTTTAGCTTTAGCAAATTGATAACAAATTTGTGGCAATCTTAATTCTTCAATAGTCCTTATTTTTTTGGGTATCAATCTTAAGCTTACGCTTATTTTGTCCATTTGGTGATACGCATTAACCCTAAAACGAGCTTTGTCTTTATGACCAAAAGATAAATCTATATCTCTTTGACTTAAAAATTTTTCTCTATTTTCTTCAGAAAGAATACTAAATGCAAGACCTTTAGTATCTTCTTGAGTTAAATCAGAATCTCCTTCTAAATGAATCAACGATCCATTTATTCTATAAAATGGCTTCCTGCCACAAGAAATATGTATATCAGTTGCATCATTTTCTATTGCCTTTTCAAGTATCTTTTCAAGTTCTTTTTTATAATCATTCATTATTTTTTGATTTTAACATTTCTTTAACTTTAGCCACAACAGCCGTTGGCGTAAAATGAGCTTTTATAATATACTCATCAGCCCCCAAAGAAAGACCTTTTTCAATTTCACTTTTCTGACCAAGATTTGTTAAAAGTATTATTGGAATATTTTTTAATTCTGTATCTTTTTTAACATTTTCTAATACTTCAAATCCATCTATTTTAGGTAAAACAATATCTAAAAGAATTAAATCTGGTTTAATATTTTTAATTTTTTCAAAACCCTGTTTACCATCAACAGCAACCTCAACCTCAAATCCCTCCTGAATTAATTTAGTTGAATACATTTCACTGAGAAATGAATCATCTTCAATTATTAATATTTTTTTCATAATCTATTATCTTTATGAATAATTTATATATTATGGTCCTACTGAATTAAGACCTAACGAACAACCTTGTATTGAATCTGTCTCTAAATAATATTGTATCACATAATCACTTCCTTGTGTAGATTGATAATAATATCTATAAGTCACTCCACCCATTAAACTATCAACGGGATCAACTGGAGCTCCATTCATTCCACCATCACTCTTCAAACCAGCTGATACTACATCACTCCCAGTAATATATCCATCAAAGATAGGATATGATTGATTATCATTGTGATACATTGCCAATCCTTCTTGGATTGATTTTATATCAGCAACTCTACGTGTATCGCGACTTTTTGATTTAATACCATCAATACTAAATAAAGCTATTGCTGCTAAAAGACCAACAACAGCTATAACAACAAGAAGTTCGACTAATGTAAATCCTTTATTTTTTATCATATTTTTAATTCTCGACAACCCTGACAATTTCTTCAAAAGAAACAATACCTTGTAAAACCTTACGAATTCCATCTTGCTTCATTGTTATCATACCTTGCCTTCGCGCCTCTTCCTTCATTAAAGCATCACTTGCTTTTTTACTTATTATCATTTTTTCTAATTGTGGGGTCATTATTAACATTTCATAAATTGCTACTCGACCTTTTGTTCCTTTGTTTCCACAAAAATTACAACCTTTTTTTTCGTAAATTTTAAATGGTTTTTTCCATAAAAATTCTTTCTTTCTTTCTGGATATAACTTTTCTATTTCCATTTCTATCGTTTCTGAAATTTCAGGAGACATTTTTATTTCTTTTTTACATTTATCACAAAGTCGTCTTACTAATCGCTGCGCAACAGATAAATTTAAAGCATTAGGCAAAAGAAAAGGATTTATATTTAAATCTATCAAACGAGGAACAACTCCAGCAGCATCATTGGTATGCAAAGTAGAAAGAAGAATATGTCCTGTTAAAGAAGCATGTACAGCTAGTCCAGCTGTCTCTTCATCTCTTATTTCACCAACCATAATAACATCTGGATCTTGCCTAAAAATATGTCTTAAGCCAGAAGCAAAGCTGTAATCTATTTCTGGTCTAATTTGAGATTGATTAACTCCTTCGATAAAATACTCAACAGGATCTTCTAAACTTACAATATTAATTGCTTCTTGATTTAACTTATTTAAAATAGAATAAAGTGTTGTTGTCTTTCCAGAGCCAGTTGGACCTGTTATTAAAATCATCCCAAAAGGTTGTTGTATTGTTTTTTTTAATGTTCTTAAATTATACCCACACAATCCCAAATCAGAAAAAGTTCTTAAAGCAGAACTTGAATCTAAAACTCTTAAAACAGCTTTTTCGCCATCAGTTGTAGGTAAAACTGAAACACGAAAATCAATTTTACCACCAGCAACCACAGTACTAAAACGTCCATCTTGAGGCACTCTTGTTTCATCAATCTTTAAATTAGAAAGTATTTTAATTCTAGAAATAATAGATAAATGAATTTCTTTTGGAAGAACAAGACCTACATGAAGGATACCATCTACTCTAAAACGAATTTTAACTTCCTCTGCTATTGCTTCAATATGAATATCAGAAGCTTTCCCTTCAACAGCATGTCTCAACATAACAGCAACAATTTTTATGATAGGAGTCTCAGCAACAATTCTATTAACTGCATCTGATACTTTTTCTTTCTTATGAGTAATTATTTTATCTGATTTTAATTCTTTATCTAATTCTTCAAGAGCCTTATTAACCTCTCCTTTAAGCGTGCGGTATTGTTTTATAACTTTATCAAAATCCGTTTCTGAAATAACAAATAATTTGCTTTTTAATCCACTCCTGCGTGTAATAAATCTTAATGCTTCTTTTGCTTTGAGATTACCTGGATCAACTATTCCAATTTCAAGTAAATCTTTTTTTCTTGCTATAGGAACAAATTTATAAAAAACAGCTGCTTCTTCTGGGATTTCCCTCAAAACATCATTAAAGATTTTCTTTTCTGATAAATCTATAAAAGGAATTTCTTTCTCCTCTGTATAATTTTTAACTATTTTTATTTTTTTTTCACTAGAATCCATAATAATAAATAATTTTAATTTTGCAAAAAAGGATTAACCGTTCCTTTCTCAGTCTCTCCAGAAGGCCTTATTCCATATATTTCAAAATCTTCTAAATAATCTAAAAAATGAACATCAAAATTTATTTCATCTATAGTCTTATTAATTAAATATAATTTATCTTCTTTTTCAATGAAAACATAAGGCTTTCTATACTTTGAAGAGCCAGAGATACCGAAATAAGTAACGATAATTATTGCAAGAATTAAGAGTGTCAAAATAACTAACATTATTTCTTGTTTTTTACCTTGAATAGAAGACAAATTATTTTTTAAAAATTTATATTTATTCATAATAAACATTTACACCTAAATTAAATTCAAATATTCCCGAATTACCAAGTAAGTTTAGTGTTTGATTGCTACTAGAAAAATTAATTAAATAAATATCCATAGAACGCACACTTTTTTCTAAAGAAATAATATAATTTTTAAAAGCGCTATAAGACCCAACCACTTTAATTAAAACAGGTAAACTTGGAAATGAAGAAAGTACTTTTTCTGATTGATTTAAAGTTTCATAGTCATTAACGTTTCTTATAAAATCTTTTTCTGTCTTTTCTTCTATTTCCCCAAATCTCATTAACTTTAATAAGAGGCCATTATTTAATGCTAATTTTTCAAATTGGACTAATAATTGAGGAAGGTCTTTTTCTTTAGGTACTGTTACAAGAATTTTCTCTACTGCTTCAGATATACTATCATAACTTCCTTGTATTTTTTCAATTTTCTCCGAAAGCTCTTTTAGTGCTTCAATTTCTTGATTTTTTATATCTAAATCTGAATACATTGCCTTTATAAGAGAAAATAAAGGAAGAATAAAAACAAAAATCAAAGTCAAACTGATAGCTAAGCTTATTAAACTGAAAGTATTTTTTTTATTCATAATTATTTAGTATATAAAAAATTAGAATCTGTTTCTATTTTTAAATTAGAATTAATTTTTCCAGCTTCATTTAGTTTAACCTCTGAAAGATCAACTTTTTTTATACGTGAATCATCCTCAAAAACAACTATTTGTTTTGCTAAAGTAGCGTAATCAAGCGACTCTACCTCAAGATTGAACTTTGCTTCTAATAAATTAGCATCAAATCCAACAAATTTAATTTGAGAGATTGTTAATTCTTCTAATATGTCAAATATCTTAGAAGGGTAAACATGAGCTTCTGAAATTTTTTTGAGATCATCTGTCTTCATTTTTAAATTCTTAAAATTAGCTTCCAATTCAAAATTCCTTTGATTTTGTAACTTTTCTATTTCCATAACTGAATCTTCTATATTGCGAAGTAAATATATTTTACAACCCCATAATCCAAGACAAAGAATCGCAATAAGAATTAATGATAATAAAGAAATCCATAATAACTGATTCGAATCAATGTTAAAACCATTCTCAAAAAAATTAAGTTTTTTAGATTTATTATGATATTTTTCTGGCATTAATTTAATGTCCATAAAATAAAAATATTATTCCCTCATGGCTAATCCAACTGCTACTGATAATGAAGGTCCTAATTCCTTTATAGTTGAATCTAATAAAGGAGGATAAATAATTCTTGCAAACGGATCACCTAAAGAAGTATCTAAAGATAATTCGTTATTAAAATAATCAATAAATCCAAATAATTCAAAACCACCTCCAGTTAAAATACATTTTTCTATTTTCTTATTATACTTAATTTGATAAGTATTAATTATCTTCTTTATTTCTATTAAAATAGATTTCAAAATCAAATTAATAATTTCTTTGATTTTAATATTCTGTTCATTTGACAATTCATTTTTTGATAATTTAATTTTCATCTTTTCTGCTTCTTCAATACTTACTCCCATTTGCTTTGCAATAGCTTCACTTATCTTCACTCCACCTAACTCTAAATTATGAGTTACTTTAATATATCCATCATTAATAATACTAACATTAACGGAGCGAAACCCAGCATCAATTAAAAGAGTAGGAGTTTTATCATTACCCATTAAAGAACGACTCAAACTAAATGTCTCTTCTTCTATTGCTGTTAACTTTAATCCTGCCAAGCTAATTATTTTTTTATAGTTGTTAATAATCTCTTTAGGAACAGCAATAAGTAAAACCTCTTGCTTGGAATCTTTTTTAGGAATACTACCACCAGAAGAATCTAAAGATTTCTGCTCTAGCCTCTTATTTAAACCAGTTTCTCGCAAGCCAACAATACTCCAATCCAAAACAACTTCAGAAATAGGAACTGGAATATATTTTCCAGCTTCAAAAGAAATCGAAGAAGCAATTTCTTTTTTAGACATAATTGGAAAATCAATTACTGTGGAAAAACTAGAATAAACAGGAACTGAAAGACAAGCATTACGAGATTCTATTTTCGCATAGTCAATTGCCTTTTTGATTATTTCAGCTGCTTCTTTATTTGGAAGATGAGTAAACCTAAAATCATCTTTCTGATTTTGCTTTTTAAAATATTCTTTTAGAGAGAAAATTGCGTAATTCTTCAGATTATGTCTTTCGTTCTTTTTTTCTAATTCAACTAGTTTTATCGCAGAAGCGCTAATATCAATTCCTAAATAACTTTTTGGGATTTTTTTAAATAAAAACACTTTAGTAATTATCTTTTAATCTTGCTTTTGCTTACTTTAGATTATATCATAAATCAAAAAGTAAAAGAATTACCGTATGTGGAAAACTATTATTAATTTATTATTTCCTATTCATTGCCTTGGCTGTAAACGAGAAGGTAATTTTATTTGTCCTTCTTGTTTTGAAAAAATAGAAATAAATAAAAAATTATACTTTGATAAAACAGATACCTTAAAAAAGATCTTTATTGCTGGTAATCATAAAGATAAATTGCTCAAACAAGCAATATATAAATATAAATATAACTTTATAAAAGACCTAGCTAAACCTCTTGGACAATTAATGATTAACCAATTAACTAAAAGCCTGCAAAAAAATCAATTTAAAAAATTACTTCTAATCCCAATTCCTCTTCATTTTAAGCGTTTACGTTGGCGAGGATTTAATCAATCAGAACTCCTAGCTAATGAAATTAGTCAAAAGTTGAATATTCCTATGATAAATAATTTTTTGATTAGGACTAAACATACTTTACCTCAAGTTAAAATTCAAAAAGCATCTCAGAGAAGACAAAATATTCATGATGTTTTTGAATTAAAAGGCCGTGCGTTGAGAGCTACATCCCTTATGCTCGAAGGGCAGAAGGGTGTACTCGAGAGGCACGGCCTTGAAAAATCAAATATAGATTTAAAGAATAAAACCCTTCTTCTTATAGACGACGTCTCAACAACAAAAGCAACTTTAAAGGAAGCTGCTAGAGTTTTGAATACCCT
>Ga0233412_10001647_pt1 | contig 11354 bp, 4 predicted proteins | sample Na_anoxic_4_MG_FD_180667 | JGI IMG/M metagenome (GOLD analysis project Ga0233412, IMG submission 180667) | Seawater microbial communities from Saanich Inlet, British Columbia, Canada - Na_anoxic_4_MG | ecosystem: Environmental > Aquatic > Marine > Inlet | place: Canada: British Columbia... | reverse complement strand
TCTTTATGTTGGTCTTTGTAACTGGCTCCAACATTTCCGGGGTTGCACCCGTATCTTTTGATTCTTCAATAGCTTTGATCATCTCGCTTATTGTCATGTCATCTCCACTTATTCCAGTCACCTCCTCGAAGTGCTCATTCAAAGCTTCTCTCATTTTTGCTCTCTGAGATTTCAACTGACTGTTAATGTATGAATCCATGTCAGATGAATTAAACTTGTCGCTAACCTTAATCTTGTCCGGAGTTATTGATGTTGGTGACAACCCAGCAACTATCTCTCTAGATCGATCCAAGTATTCGTCAATATCCGAAACCATCGATGGGTCAATCAAAGCGAATTCGTCAGCTGAAGCTCTTAGGTTCGCTGCTCTTTTCTTTGACTTCGTCATCTTCTTCATCCTAGACCTATTCTTGTTAGCCTCCGCAAGTTTAGCTGAATAGTTGACGTCCTCCATTACATTGTTGATGTAACGTATCAACCTCTCTACCATCACAGGGTTGTTTAGGTTCGTTCGGTTTATTTTCTTTTGGATAGCGTTAAGTTTTCTAGACTTAACCTTTGCATCATTTCTCATTCTAGAAATAATGTCACTAACCATGGAGCTGATAGCTGATCTTCTTTTGTTTTGATCTTTCTTACTATCTCTAGCTGCCCTAGCCTCCATTCTAATCTGGCTCTTCAATGCTGATCTCTCAGTCATCGTTACCTTCTTTTCTTTAGGTTCTCCAAGTATCTTCTTTTTGGATGGAGCTTTCTTTTCCTTTTGACCTAGCTCCTTTCTAAGCTCTCTAATAGATTGTTCACGTTGCGTGTCGGTAGCTTGGCTGTACCAATAAGTTTTCTTTAAGTCAGCTACAGCAGACTTTAATGCATCAGCTTTAGAGTTACCTCTTTTAATTGATTTGTCGTAATTCTTTTTAGCATCCGATATAGATTTCTCCTTAGTCGATCTAATCTCGGCGTTCGTATACCCAAGGTTACGTAACGCTATTTCAACATCCTTATCAGATATACCCATCTCCTTAGCCTTCTTCCTAACGGCTTCGATTGATGGTCTGTCATCGGATGGCTTTTGTTTTTTTCTTCTTACAGATTTAGATTCATTTTTAAACGAATCTTTACCATTGAATTTACCAGACATTATAGAAACCTGAGTTACCTTATATGGACTACCTGAATTTGTAGTCAACATTTCCGATCCGTTATTCCTGTTTTTAGGTAGATGAAGGATAACCTTACCTCCGTCCTTCGGTCTTACGTGGAACGGGTAGCTAGGGTGAGAATCCTCCACAGGCTCTACCTCTCCAACAACTTCAATAACTGCGTAAATGTCACCTGTCTGTAACCCCTTTGTCAATTCTTCTGATGCTACACCAGCTATCAAGTTTTCTAACGCTTGTGATTTTGGTGTGTCTCCTTTAGATAGTCCTTTATTCTTGTCTCCACCTAGAAAATCTATTACTTCAGCAGACTTAGATTTAACGCTTTTTGATTGAGCTAAATTTCCTATTATATTTTTTAATACAGTGCCACGGATTTCAAATGTTGATGATTTTACATCTGAAAAATAACTGTTAATATCCTTAATGAGCTGAGCAGAGTCAGAGCTGAGTTTGATGAACCCTTTCTTAGATTTGGATTCACGTAACGCCTTTTCCTTGAACAGCTCTTTCTTTTTTGCAGGTATCTGACTGTCTTTTTTTAATCCGTTTGCTTTTTTGTACTTATTTTTTTGATCAGCAAAGCTTGCATCATAAATAGTTTTACGAACCCCTTTGGCTACAGAAACTCTAAGGTCTGACGCAGAGATCAGTTTCTTATCCAACATGGTTCTTATTATAGATAAACTTGAATTAACTCCAGAAACACTACTAATTAACTTGGAATCAGATCCTTTCGCTAAAGTTAAAAGCCCTCTTCCTCCGTTTGCTTTTACAGATTTATTGATAGCTGTAACCAACGAGTTCGCTGTACCTTCGTTTCCTGAAGCCCATACGTCCCCGTACTTAGTTACAAAGAATACTCCTCCTCCTCCTTCAAATATCTGTTCCCCATCTATAGACACAGTTCCTGCTAGCATGTCGTCAGGAGAAGTGATAGCCGATTCCATGTCCGAGAATTCAGACAGATCTTCAGGCTCTCTTACAAGGTCTTTCTCCTTTAATTCTTTGAGCCTTTTTTGCTCCGTATATTCTACGTCAAATTTTCCAACCTTATGTTTTCTCAGGGCTCTTGTAGGTTCTTCAACTACTTTTCCTCCCTCCCACTGTCTGGTTTGATTTTGATCTAAGTCTGCATCAGTAAGTTCATCTACTGGGATACCCCCTAGAAAGTCTGCTCTCGTATCTCTAGCTGACATTGGATCTCTTCTAATAACATCTATGTCAGACTCCTCAATAACAGACCCTTCCCTAACACTTCTTGATACGGTGTTCAACATGTCGATCACCTCGTTGTCTGTAAACAATTTTAATCCGAATAACTTCGCTAGCTTATCTAACCATCTCTTAATTATATTCTGCGTTGGTCTAGGTAACGTATCGTATTCAGACGCTAGTATACCAAATAGTTCAGCGATCGACTCCTCGCTTTGAACTGGATCAGGTATAGTGTTTCCGTTTTTATCTAGTACAGGATTACCGTTCTCATCTTCTAGAACGTATTCCTTCGAGAACCTTTCCAATTCTACTAAAAGCTCTGGTGATGCAGATTTTTTAACAGCGTCAAGCATCTTGTTTGTTATTGCCTGAGCTTGCTTGTCACCCATACCTTCGCTTAGTAGAAGGGCGTGGAACACCTCGTGAGCGACAGTTCTTTCATTAGCTGCCTCTAAGTTTATATGTATCGTCCCGTTACCTTCAGCGTCTATCTCGTATACACCTCCTTCATTTTGATTTCTGTTCCTTCCAGATGACTTGTAGTCCTTCGAAGTTTCATGAACTACTATCTTCGTGTTAGGAGATATTTTGCTTAGAGCTTTTTCTGCCTTCGCAACTTGATCTAATACTTGCTTTCTTTTCTTTGGTGTTACCTTGCTTTTCTTCGGCTTCTTGCCGAAAGCATCAAGTAGGCTTAATGCCCCTTCTGTAGCTTCTGGAATTACGTCGTCAGCTACCTCGAAAGTTTCTTCGGTACTTACTGTTGGTTCCGAAATAGTCGTTGCAGTAGACTCCGTTTTAGGGCTGCCTTTAGTTGAAGATTCTGTTGGCTTAATATAAGAGTCCCTGTGAGCGATCATTTCGTCGTAATCTTCAAAAGACTTCTCTTCTATATCCAATTCATTGTTAGGATCGTAGACCATTGCTACCACATCGGGCTTCCCGTCTTTCTCGGTCCACCCTTCTGGGGCATATTCTTCATTGAATGGTGTTCTAGACGCAACTCTGAATCCTGCTTTTTCGTATGTCTTTTGAAGATTGATACCACCTGCGCCTGTAACAAAGTTGTCTAGCTTATTACCTCCAGCTTCTACAGCTTTTTTTAATATAGTTTGAGCGACTCCCTTTGCTTTAGACGTAAGCTTCTTGAATACTCCTTTTATATCCCCATCTTTACTTACTACCGCAGCGCCATCCTCCGTGTCTATAACGGTTCCATTCGCTGCATCTTCCTCGGTAACTGAATCAACAGACCAATAAGCTTCAGGGTTAGACGCTTTAGTTTTGTCTAGCTCCTCTACGTATTTCTTAGCTACTTCTTTTTCTTTAGCAGTAGTTTCTACAGTAGACTCTTCAGTAGTATTAGTTTCAACTGGTGACATTATAACTCGACCTTGACCATCTACTTTTTCAGTAACCTCAAAGCCTCTTCGTTCTAACATCGATTGCATGTTAGGGTTGACTACATCTACCTTGATTGTCGCATTTGGATTCATGTCAGATATCTCAAAAGGTATATCTTTTACTTGATCCAACAACTTTGACCCTACGCCTTTACCTTCAGCATCCTCGCTAACTACTACGTCAAAAGTATACTCTCCAGATTGATTGTCATACGAAGTAAATGCTCCTCCGATTATCTTCCCATCTTTGTCTCTAGCTACAGCTGCTAACTCTCTGTCTCTTGTAATACCTAAATCTCTCTCTTTAGCTATATCCCTTACCTCTGCTTCTGCTTCGTAATCAATCTCGCCATCCTCATCGAATGGCGAGTCGATCATTACTTCTTCTTGCCTCTGTTCGACATCAAGTTCTTGCACTTCTTTTTCTTCGGTGCTGATTTCGACATCTTTGGCTTGTTGCTCTTGTACATCATCTGTTTGTTTTTGTTGGTTAATAATATCTTGTTCTAAAGCAGCTAATTCAGCGTCATATTTGGAATTTATAAACTCTCCTACAGTTTGATTGCTGCCTACTGCATAAGTTTCATTAAGCCCTTCTTCATCGTAATTGCTAAGCTCCTCTTGTCTTCTTTTTTCTATGTCAGCTTTCTTAGACCCTTGTTTTTGTTGGTTAATATTATCTTGTTCTAAAGCAGCTAATTCTGCATCGTATTTAGCGTTTATTTTTTGTTTCTCTTCTTTTATATTTATAGCATTACCGTTTTCATCTGTCGGTATTTCGCCTGTCTTTTCTGATTCTGCTTGTTTTGCATCTAATATCGATAACTCTTCTTGTCTTATTCTTTCTATATCAGCCTTTTGAGGTCCTTGTTTTTGTTGTTCGATAATTGATTCTATCTCTGTCTTCTGCACAGGAGATAATTGAGACTGCTGCTCTTCGGCAAACTTTTTTATTTCATTAACTATAGGACTGTCAGACTCAAAGTTAATTACTTGTTTTGACGCCCAATCTGCCCACTCTTCATTAGACACCTGTTCTTCAGTATCTACACCTCTATTAAATGGGTTCGTAAAAGTAGACACGGCAGATGTTCCAGTACCATATATTTGAGACATTAGATATGTTAATGCGAACTTCTCCATAGCGTCTTCTGGAGTTTTCCCGAAAGTCCTTTCTACTGCTTTGTCGAATCCCACATTATCTTTACTAAGTTCATCTACAAACTGACCTGTATATTCAGCAGCAGTCTCAGATAATGCACCGCCCACAGATTTAGCTAATATAGATAGCATTCGATTGTCAACCTTAAATTTCTTTAACGCTGCATCAACTAGAAATTGACCCACACCTTCTCCAGCACCACCTATAAATCCTTCTCCAGCCATTTCAAATGCTGCACCTTGAGAGACTGTTTCGTATGCAAGCTCTAAACCAAACTTTGCGAATTTATTACCTCTTGATAATGTATTTATTAATTTAGGTATCTTAGCTACTCCAGCCACTTTATTTATAAAGGCTAAGTCTAACATTATTTCTGTCATCGCTGGAATAGAACCACCAGCCATTTCGCCTAGATCTTGGGTGAAGTCTTTTTTCAAAGATTCCATTTGACTCAATGGTATATCGTATCCTAAAGACTTAATTTGATTTATAGTTCTTTCTGCTACAACCTCGTCTGCTTGAGATAGACCACCCATAGCTTCTTTGAATCCCTTACCAGCGTAGGTAAAGAATCTTTCAAAACCTTTAGAATCCTCTATTCCAGCTGGATCTTCGTTGAGCTTCAACGCTCTGTTTACCGCCATGAAATCTGCGAGTATTAGTTGAGCTTTCATAGTAACTTCATCTCCAAATATATCGCTATTCATAATCTTGAATGCGTCTGACATGTCGCCTTTACCACCTAAATCCCAACCGTGAAAATTGTAAGGATTTCCGTACATATCTATAGCGATCTGCTTTTTCTGATCTTTAGTGAATTCGGCATTCAACCCTTGAGAATCGGTAGGTGTTGTCAAACCAAAAAGATTAGCGTATTTCTCCCTAGCAATGCTATTTAAGTTAGCAATGTCTTGATCCAACATAACGTTGTTCACAAAATTCTGATACTGAAAATACAAGTCGTCTCTCCTCTTCTTGAGCTTACCTACATCGGTGTTCTCATAAGTCTTAACCTTTTTGTTCATCTCTTTGTTAAAACTTATAATCTCTGGATCCTTAGTGTTCCCAGATACATACTGACCTGTCTTTGGGTCAAACAAAGTATTCGCTCCGTAGTTTCCTTGATCTGTAAATTTTTTTAACTCCTCTTTTTTTAATCTTAATTTTATTCTTTCTTCAGTAGACAAGTTAGGATCTGACTCTAGCTCTAGTATAGAATTCCTTAGTAAAGCAATTTCTCTTTGTTCCTCACTTAAGAACATATCACCTATGTCCTCCATTCCTTTTTCAAACTCAATCTTAGCTGCCTCAACATCCCCACCTTTTTTGTCAACCATGTTAACAAAGAACTTCTTAATCATTTCATCTCCACCTTTTTCAATGGCTTTATCCGCAAGACTTGCTCTAAACTCTAGAACATCATCAATGTCGAAATCCTCCATACCCTCAATCGGATCCGATTTTAATCCTGTACCTTCTGGGTCAAAGTACAAATTATACAATGCTAGGTTAGCTAAATTTTCCCTAGCATCTTCTTCAGACATATCATACTCTTTTGAAATAGTTTCTACGTATGTTTTCTCTATGTCATTTTGGATCTTCTTTTTCTTAATGTTGTCAATAGCCTTTTGCTCATCTCTGATTTCTTCTTGACGCTTCAATCTTTTAATCGGATCCATAAAGTCCTCTGGACTCATACCTAAATTCTCTGCCATATTTAGTGTTCCGTCAGAGTACGACTGATCCGCTTTTACTACTTGATTAGGGTCTCCAGACCCTTTATATTGCGTAGTCTTAAACCTATCGTCTGTATACACCCTAGACGGTAAGCCAATCTTTTTAGATTCCCTTGCTTTTAAGTCTGATTGAAATGTCTTTGTTGATTCGGATCCTTGCTCTTCACTGAATCTATTTATCATAGATTGCTCGGTAGAATCTTCTCCCGGATTATAAGCAGCCCCGTATTTTAACTCACTTTGCTGCTCTTGTGATTCTGGCATAAATGAAGAGCCATCCTGCTGAGAAGGTAATTCGGACGGCTCTGAAGGCTGTGATGTCAACTCTGATTCCGATGCAGGCGTACCTGTAGCAGGTTGCCCAGAAGCTTCCAAGTCGCTTCCAGTAGGTGCCAAAGTTTCTTCTTTTTTTTTTAGAGATTGATCAAAACCAACTAATGTTTTAAATTCATTTATGTCTTTACGGTAACCATCTCCCTTCGCAAGGCCATACATAGTATTTATAGCATCCCCATTTGATGACATTAATACTTTAAACTCTTCAAAAGATTTTTTGTAACCGTCATTCTCCGCAAGAATGAATAATCTATTTAACGCTTCTTCGTTCATTTTTGTTTATTATGGTTGATCAATATTGTCCCATTCCCCCTCCACCATCTTCGGTAGCAGTTTTTCCGACAATACCTTGTTGGCCTAAACTATTTTCTATAGCTTTGTTGACAGCCTCTAATACATCTGATCCCGACGGGTCTTCCACAAATACTTTTGGTTCGCCATTTATCGAGTAAGAGACATTACCATTATCGTACTTAAAAGTAACCTCTGGTCTTACGACTCCTGAAGGTAATTGCATTTGACTGAATATGTAATTTAAATCAGAAACCTTTGAAGGTAAACTAGATTTGGAACTAAGAGTTTCGCTTATAGACTCATATATATTCGAACCATCATTCATATTCACATCATATATACTCTCTATCCCATAGTCAGCTAACGATCCAAAGTCTCCAGCCAATTCACCAACTTGTTTGTCCCCGTATCTTTCCCACAGTTTGTACGCATCTTCAGCGGCATTAGGCCCAAGCTGATTTAACATACCCGAACCAACTGTATAATCAAATAGCATTTTAGCATCTTCAATAGTGTTTCCACTAGACTGAAGTTGCTCTATTTGGTTATTGTCAAACTGAACTTTCCATGTATCGCCCTCTTTTAGAATACTTTTTACATTCGTGTTTCTATAGACCCTCTCCAGAACATTCTCATTGCCTTCAGCCACATCTATAGCCGTATTGAATAAATTAGAATACATCTCCCTTTCTTTTCGTTCTCCATAAGGTGTACGAGTTCTTGATGGCTGTATTATTGGTTTCGGAGTTTCCTTGTATCCTAACTGCATTTCAAGTTGTAGATCAACATACTCTTCAGCTTTCTTCTTTTGCTCCGGGGTAAATTCAGGTTGGTACGTCCCGTTCTTATCAGCAGTAAGCAAGATCATTTCGTTTCCATTCTCATCCTCCTTACCCTGCATGCTTTTATCTCTGGTAAAGCTATAGCCTCCAACGTAATCAGAAAGAATGCTGCTAGTATCTCTGTCGCTTCCAAGTAAAGCCTCTACCATTTTGCCTTTTGCTTCTATAAAAGCTGGATTCTGCCTAACGTCATCCATAGACATAATACCATCCTTGTTGATTACCTTTACGACTTGACCTAGCTTCTGAACTTGGTTCTGTACTTCACCGTTGACGTCATACTTATTGACTCTGTCTTTTAGTCTGTTGTTCAAGGCATTTATACTTAAAGGTTCTCCAGAACCATCAGTAGTTGTAAGGTATAATCTTCCGTTTTCATTATTGGTCTTAACAGCTTTGTTAGCTATATTTCCAAACTCCTCATTCCACTCAGCCATAGCTTGCTCCATTCCTGCTGAAGTGCCATCTTCCATTCTAGTTAGATATTCACTGTAGTTTTTATCCCACTCGTTGGTGACATTACTAAAAGCTGTCCAGTCATCCATCTGAGTTTGAAGTGCGATTAGCCTTTGGGTTGGATCGAGTTTGTTCTGCTTCATCAGCTTATCCTGCTCCAACAAATACCTTTTAGAATCCTCAACAGCCTTCAGCTTCAACTCGTTCATTGTTTGGCTTTCGCCCATTTCAATGTCTTCGAGTTTCGTTAACGATTCTTGAGTTTTCCTATCTTGCTCGTCTCTCTTAGCTTGACGCTCCTTCTGTATTCTAACCAACTCATCACTGATATCTCCAGTGACTTTAGACCAATCTGGTAACTTGTCTATATCTCTTTCTTGGTAGTCGAAAAATTCTTGTGCCATATAATATTAATTACCGTCTCCGAATAAATTATCACCTAATCGGTAAATATAATCATACCCAGTGCCTAAATCTACTTGGTTACCTCCAAATATATCATCAGTTACAGTAACTTCAGGTTTTACACCTCCGGGATTCCATTCATTATAGTACTCAGTCTCAGGAATGTACATGTTAGGATCGTTCTGTGGTTGGGTTTTACCCAGACCTAATCCTCCACCTGTATATAACCCAGCTGCATCTAAGCCAGTTGCAGCAGCACCACCTAGGGCAGAGATGCCTTGCATCAAATTTCTTTGCCTCATAAGTTCAGCTTGAGCAGCAGCTTTTTGTGCTCCACTAGCAGTTCTAAGATCTATGTTAGCTAAGGTATCTGAAATAGCTCTACTTTCATCTGCAACTCTTTTTTCGTACTCCTCTAATTTACCTGTGTATACATCTCTCATCCGCTGGTTAGCTATATCTCCTGCCGCTACAGTTCTACCTACTCCACCTATTAAAGCTCTCTGACCAGCGTTCCGCATTGCGTCTATATTCTGAGATTGGACAGCTGCATTTGCTTGAGCTGCTAATTCAAAAGGCTCTTTTCTTATTACTTGTTGCTCGCTAAAGTTTGTGACAAGTTTGTTTTTTGCGTCAACCATAGCTTTTGCCGCTGCTGCATCTGCTTTAGCTTTTAATTCCTTTTGTTTTTTAGCTTCAGCAAAAGACATACCTGCTCCTACTACCTGAGTAGCTGCTCCTATACCGCCTATTATCGCTGGTGCTGCTGCTATTACTGCTGCTCCCATATCTTCTTGATCATTTCGTTAAACCTAATTGAGTTATGTATGTATCCCTGATTTAAACTTACGTCAATCAGAGATCTATTATCTTCTTTCAAAAGCGAATATACGTATTTTTTGTTTAATTTCCTTGCTAATGATGTAATAGTTGTATCAAGCATAGCTAATGCTTCTTTTCTTTTTGCTCGATCGGTGTAATTTATATTGCTCACAATGAACTCTATCCATACCATACTTGAGTTTGTGTTATACATAAAACCAGCACATACAGGTATGTCTTCATCGTAAACTATAAACCCACCTGTCCCGTCGTCTGGCAGAACATCTCTAGGTGGTGCAGGCTTTCTCCAATCCTTCCACCACTTACATAAAATGTTTTCATAGTCGTCCGGCTCTAATGGTCTTACGTTCATCAAGGGAAGCTTTTAAATATATCTGCCTCAACCAAGAATAATTCTGATTGAGTTCGTTCGTAGTTCTCGATCAAGAAATCTAGGTAGTACCCACGAAGTCCGTGAGATTCCGATATAGCATTCTTTATGTAGAACGTATAATCCCCAGATAATATCGCTGTTGACCCTCCAGCTGGAGTTGTCGAATCTATTGTTATCTCGCTTGTAACCGTAAGTCCAACGGTCTTTCTTTTCGTGATAGACGTCACTACTCCGCATAAAGTAAACGTACCTCCATTCAAAAAATATACCAAGTCCCCTACGCTTATTATGCTATCAATCACTCCGTATGGATAGGTCACTATGATGTTAGCTGGGTCTGTTATATCTACAGATGTGCTAGACCCAATACCTTGAGAAGATCTGAGTGGTAGTTCTGTTTCCTGAACCGGAACAGAGTCTATTCCTCGGATGTATGCAAACCAATCCCCCTCCTTCTGCTCGAAGTAATCAGAGTCGATATCTCCGCTTTCCAAGTCAGTCAATGAATCGTACCCCCATGCATGAGTACCATCTAATGCTATGGTCTTAAATACCTTCACGTCAGATGGAGCATCATTAAATACCGTCCTTACATTCATTGGTGTGTAGGTTCCGTAAAAAGTACACCTATCTACGTTGTCTGAGTTGTGGATATATAAATTTCCTTCATCGAATGTAAACAAGTTTTGGTTCATCCCAATTATTTCCTCTGGATAATAAGAGTAAAACGAAGGAAACCCGTTAGAAGACGGGGAGTATGTTAACGTGTACGCCTGTCTAGTTGGTGCTGTCGATTCTGTTATTGTTGGTTTTGCCATTATCTGTAGTCGTAAATTAAGTAAATATACGGACTGAATTGTGGAGTCTGCGTATAAGTTATGTCGTAGTAGTAAACCCCTGTTGATGGGTTTTGTATAGGTGTCAGCGTGGTTGCAGCAGAGAGCATACTTGCTATGTCTACATCACTATCTGAATAGTCTGTCGTGGAAAGTAAGTACTTCAGCGAACTTGATCCAAAGTCAAAGTTATCAAACCCTTTCTTAGTAGACTGAATTCTTATTGTCACCTGACCCCCAGATTCAGGTGGTATCATACCAGCTCCTGCATTTCCAGTATAGGACTGGAA
>Ga0233412_10001646_pt1 | contig 11359 bp, 27 predicted proteins | sample Na_anoxic_4_MG_FD_180667 | JGI IMG/M metagenome (GOLD analysis project Ga0233412, IMG submission 180667) | Seawater microbial communities from Saanich Inlet, British Columbia, Canada - Na_anoxic_4_MG | ecosystem: Environmental > Aquatic > Marine > Inlet | place: Canada: British Columbia... | reverse complement strand
AGGCAAAGAAGAATTAGCCGGAGAACTTTACAATCTAGGAGAGATGATCAACGACATAGCTGATTCACTAGAAGGCACTATTGAGATTTGCAAGCCTTACCAAGACGCTTAGGGTTATCTTGCCGGCTTGCCAAAGAAAAATTTCATGGGCCCACCCCCTCTTTTTGTATTATTAGATATATTGTACGGTACGGGAGGTGATTATTTGATTTCGCTCTACATGCGAGTATTTAAATCCTTATCCGTGACTAGTCCCCGGTCCTTACTCTTTGGTTCCGTCGTCTTCACATAGGAGGCTTAAGGATTTCTTTGATCGAATAATTGATTACCTGCTTCATATTCATCAAGTAATATATTCTTAAGATTATCGTTATCACGAAGAAGCTCTTCGTTTAATTTAGTAAGCTTAAGAATATCTATATCGTTTATTATATGATATACTTGATTTAAGGATTCAGCTTCATACGATGTATCTACAGGTTCAGTAGTAACTAGATCCTTTCCTCTTCCGTTAAAAAATTCGTTGTATATATGAATTGCTAATTTAGAAGGAGTATCTCTCTGATCTGGCATAGTTCCCATTCCTCTCTTTTTAGCAATAGTCATTGCTATTAAATACAAAATTGGTCCATATCCTTTTGTAGCCGATATGTCTGTTACTTCTAATGCGTTAAATTCTTCATTTTCTTTTAATCTTACCATACCTCTAAAATATGATCCATCTAAACTATCAGATAATCTTGGATCATATAGCGTATATAGATTATTTCCGTTAGCAAATAAAGCAAGTCCATCACTTGATTCCATATCTTCATATATCATACTTTCGCTTAATTTCCAAGCTTCAAAATTCTTTACTTTCATAGTAGCTATCTTTTATCTATTTATTTAAAATTTGCCTAGAAAGCACACGGAATTTCCGGGATTTTTTTCCGTAGAGGAGAAATGAGCTTTTTGACTAGCTGGGAATTCCCGGGAAAAAATGGGTTTCTGGAGATTTGTGATTTTTGGGCCCGGGCCTTTATTATCACAAAATTCAACCTATCTGCCTATATACTCACTATATACACTATATACATATAGGCCCCAGGGGCACCTGAGGCACCCTGGGGGCACCCTGGCAGCACTATCTCACCCTGAGAGCACCGCCTCTGGGTACGCGGGCCCTGAGGGCACTGCTCGGTTACCCCACCTTGGAATATAGAATAGGGCCAACTTCCTGGGGAAATATGGCTCAGTTGAATTCAAGCATCTACTACCAGAAACCCACACTACAGGGTATGCGTTTTGTGGCTCTGTTTAGTAAAAAACAAAAACCTAAGTAACAGTTGGATTTTTAAAATAGAAAAATAAGATAATTAAGGTACGTGAACTGATCTCCAAAGACGGAATTCCAAGTGGCTCAATGTAAGCCCGGGTTGAATAGTAAAAATAGAAGATAGTTTAGAAAACCCCATAGTATGGTAGAACCTTTTTTATATGGCTCGATAGTTGGGGAATGGCAAAAACCCCCGCGTAGAACTGAAACCAGCTCGTTTTGTATAGTTTTAATATAGTATAAATATTGTCTTTTGAAACGTAAGCCCGGGTTGATAGTGAGCGGGTTTGGAAAAAGTAGTCATTGAATTTGTTTTCTTCACTACCATGTGTTATGTTTACTTTTTACTTAAACCAGTGAGTTTTCATTAAGTTAAACCCAAAGTGGCTCTTAATTCAGAGAGACATCGGGTTATTATCCATATGGAATTTCACCTATTTTCTTGGGAACGGCACACCTCTGCCTAGGTAAATATAGGCATTTTTCCTTAATATAAAAAACATAAGGTAAGGAAGTTTGGATATAGATGAAGAGCGAATACCGGACCAAGGATGTGGTTCTAAAGAAACCTTGCAAATAGTTGGCAATATATTTTAATAATTGAAAGTAATTGCCTATATTTACTTAACTTAAACCAATAACAATGAAACTATTAAAATCTATAATTAATAAACCTTTTGTATTTAAATTAGAAGTCAACGCTGAAAAGGATTTAGATATTGAACTTGAAATAGGTATTGTATGGATATTATTAATAATCGCAATATTATTAAACTAACTATATCAGAAAAATCAGATTGGAGGCATGACGGGTCTGTCGTAAAAATGTTCAAAACTTTATGACGTTTTATTTTAATAACCCACATTAAATGCCTATATTTATATTATAATAAAAACAACAACTTATTAATTATATACTTAAATAAACAAAAATGAAAAAGATATTAGATTACAGAGAATTAATTAGTGCGGGAATTGCGATACTATTGTTAACCGGAATCATTATACATAACTGTTTAGTTTATGGAATGCATAATTCAATTGCTAGTTTTTAAATAATATTAAATAATTTATATTAAAGAGGTTAATGGAAACGTTAACCTCTTTTTTTGTATAATATATGTATGAAAAGATTACTTGAATACTTGAGAGAAAGCTTCCGCTTCTGGTGGATCTGGATTATGATGTGGTTATGCGGTTTTGGAAAAAATGAATAGATTATGGAAAAGTGGATAATATTTGATTTAGACGGTACCTTGGCCGACATAGAGGCAAGAAGATCGCTCCGGTGATTTTTATACATAGGTTCTTCTTGTTACCGAGCGACGTCGGATATGGTCTGTTCCTTGCACAACTGGCCCTGTCTGCTATTGAGCGGGTTACTAGCGGTGCAAGTCTCTCGTCTGTGGTTACGGCGGTGCTTTGAGCTAGTGTGGATTTTCTGATTCCGGTGCTAACTGTCTCTGACATTTCTCCAAACAATGTGGTATAATATTTTTATTATTGAATATTTATAGTTATATTTACTTAACTTAAAACAAACTACATTATGAAAACAAAAACAGACAATTATGTTATCACGAGAGATCATATGATGTCGAAATTAGAAAGAGCATATCCAAACATGTTTATGAGAACCACCGAAGAATTTTACGGAGAGGGACAAAACAACGGTGGTATTTGGTTATGTGGAGAGGGAGATGATTGTGACAGAAATGGAAAGCAGTTATTCGATTACTATTCCTTTTGTGACAATGGTTATGAATTTGGAGTGGTAACACATCTATCTGTTTTTCTAAACCGAAACGGTTGGAGAGCAGAATGGAACGATGCAGGTACGATTATGTTATGGATGAACGACTAAATAAAGTGACATTATATTTTTATTATTGAATATTTATAGTTATATTTACTTAAACTAAAACAATAAAGTAATCATGGGAAAATACGTAAACATTGATTTAAACAGAAACCCTCTTCAGGCCAGAGGTAAAGCGACAGCCTTAGTTCAAAGCGGCGCAGACCGTATCAGCGAGCCATCTAGCCTTGATCAGCACCCAGGTAAAGCGGTCCTATGTGTAGTGGAGAACGGACCATTTGATGCGGCAGTATGGGCTTACAATGAAAACGAATTAAAGGAATTCAGACGTGAAGACGGACGGTACAAATCCTGGCTTACGGTTAGTGACTCCGTAGTAGAGTCTTTGATAGATTAAGTATATACCTACATAAAATATAGAAGGCCTCGTAACTGGGGCCTTTCTTTTGTTCCACAGGTAGGAGAGACTACCGGACCAAGGATGTGGCTCTAAGTAAATGCCAAACTTTATTTTTTTTATTCATTGTTTATACCTATATTTACTTAACTTAAAACAAACAAAGATGGCAAGAGATAAAGAAATAGAAGCAGAGTTTAAATACAAGAAAGGAAAGATAGATGATATCGATGTGGTATACGTTACGAATAAAGGTGAGAACGTTTGTATCATCCACCCAGAGTCCGGTTCGATTTCCTTTACTTTTAGAGGGACCCTCACTGGGCACAGAGACGGGATGACGTTCTACTCTTTGGAGGAGATAAAATTGATTACTGATATGGTAATGAAGATTACTAAACAGTATGATACATATGAAGGTAAGTTAGATAAACTATTGGAATCATGATGTTCATAAAGTTGACCATATCGAAAGAAGCGGACTGGAACAGAGGAGACCCCGTGTATATTAACCCTCTCCATATCTCATCTATTCAAAGAGATACTAACGATACTTGGATACTTATGAATTCTGAAAAGAGGGTTCATAGAGTAGAGGAGACTCCTGAAGAGATCTTTAAGATTATTGAAGAGTCCAAGTTAGATAAAATACTAGAACCGCTGGGGATAAGGGGATTACTGTAAATCTATACATCGATTAATAAAGGCTGGGAAAACCCCGGCCTTTTTTGTGCTTGGTCGTCAGTGGAGCGGTATCCTTGCCTCGCATGTGGCTCAAAGCGCAGACAGAGACAGTTAGCACCGGAATCAGAAAATCCCAGGTGGTTCTGACTTAAACCGAAACTTTATTTTTTTTATTCATTAATTATTCTTATATTTACTTATAACTTAAAACAAATGGGACTATATAATAAAGTACTTGACTTCGCTACAAAAGCACATGAAGGTCAGAAGCGAAAGTATTCAGATGAAGATTACATTACACATCCGATTGCAGTTGCTACAATTGTTGAGGAACATGGTGGAGATATCGAAATGATACTTGCTGCTCTTCTACACGATGTGATTGAAGATACTGATGTAACTGACATTGAACTTCTTTCTTTCTTACATGATAATATGAACGAAGTTATGTCAACTAAAGTATTTGAATGTGTTATAGGATTAACCGATATATACACATCGGAGAATTTCCCAAACTGGAATCGAGCAAAGCGTAAAGCATTGGAAGCAACGCGACTGGGATGGACAACTAACTACTTTATTCAAACTATTAAATACGCAGACTTATTTCATAATACATTAAGTATTACTGCAAGTGACCCTAAGTTCGCTAAGATATATTTAGCAGAAAAGAAAGCAATGCTCGATTTAATGGTGAGTGGAGACTCAGAGTTGAGAAACAAGTGTGTTAATCAAATTAAATCAATGTAATTTGTTTGCTTTAAGTTAAAGAAACCCTCGCTTCGGCGGGGGTTTTTTGTTTTACTCCGTAGTCACGGTGCCCACCGGAGCTGCGGGGATACTCTCCAGTTCGCCACCTACTTGCTCTTAGAGAAATGTATTATTATATACTCAGGATTTTTTATATTCAATTATTATATGTATATTTACTTATAACTTAAAACAAACAGAAATGCCTAAGATATTTGAAGTAGGAGGATGTATAAGGGATTCCTTTTTAGGATTACACAGTAAGGACATTGACTTTACTTTTGTGTTAGACGACCTCAATCAGAGTGTTGACCAAGGATGGGATTCAATGTTAAACTTCTTAAAAGAAGAGAGATTTAAAATCTTTTTAGAAACTGAAGATTGTTTTACGGTCTGTGCAAAGTTTCCGATCGGACATAAATTTGAAGGTCTAGTTGCAGATTTCGTTATGGCACGTAAAGAAGTTGGAGTCATCGAAGGAACTCGCAAGCCCATGTTAGAACTGGGCTCCCTCGAAGATGACCTAATGAGAAGAGATTTTACAGTCAATGCAATTGCGAGAGATGTAGATGGAAAAATTATTGATATCTTTGGAGGTATCCAACATATAAAAGATAAGATATTAATAACTCCATTGGAACCAACCGTTACGTTCATGGATGATCCGCTTAGGATGTTGAGAGCTCTTAGGTTTAGTATTACTAAAGGATTTAAAATAGACGATTCATGTTGGGTTGCAATGTTTCAACCTGGGTTAATCGACCATATGCAAAAGGTAGTATCTACTGAGAGAATTAAAGACGAACTTCATAAGATGATGGTTCATGATTCTCTCGCATCTATTCGATTATTACAAAAGGTAGATTTAATCGAACCGAGATTCTTAGAAGTAGTACTTGAAACTGGAATTTGGTTAGAACCTACTATGAAAAAGAAAAAGAACGCAAGGTAAGTTACTACGGAGTAACGTATTTTTTGTTTAAGTTAGAAAGAGACTCGTTTCGACGGGTCTTTTTTGTGTTTGTAGATCCGAGCCAAGTTTGCCCTCCGATGTCACGAGTTGGACATGCAAAACTCGCTCTCATGAAGTTTCAAAATAATATGTAAAAAGTTTTTTTAATTAATATATTATGTCTATATTTACTTAACTTAAAACAAACAGATATATGGATTTAATAAACAGATGTGATAGATGTAAGGGAGACATGAGTTTCCATAGAGTAAGTTGGTTTAACACTGACGAGATATGCGGAGATTGCCAACGTATAGAAGATGCTCATCCAGGATTGGCTGCGGCTAAGGAAAAAGAAAGACAAGAGTGTATGAGAGGTAATTTTAATTATGAAGGAGTGGGACTCCCGTTAGATTTAAAAACTAAATAAGATGATACAGAAAAAAGAAGATAAAACTGGAATGATTGAAATAGATTTAACCGGACCGGCAGGAAACGTATTCAGCCTAATGGCTGCGGCTCGTCAACTAGGTAGGAGTATGGGAACAGAGCAGATTGACGCTCTCATTGAGGATATGATGTCGTCCGATTACGAACATGCAGTTACTGCATTCGATAATAAATTTGGAGATTACGTTTTGTTACTCAGATAAAGATATTACCTGTTGTTTAAGTTGTGGGGACCCTGGCTATCGGCTGGGGTTTCTTGCTTTTACTCCGTAGTAAGTTGCCGTGCCCGCCGGGCCGGCGTGGATTTCGTGCTCGCGGTGCTCGCTGGCTCTTGGGAATATACACATTTTATTTTTTTAACCCATTAATTAGTATTATATTTACTTAACTTAAAACTTAAACATCATGAATAAGATAGATGAATTAATGAAACATATAGGCTGGGAACAAGTATCTGATATACACGCAGCCGATGAAGAGTGCGAACTACCTCCCTCAACAGGAGACTGCTTGGCAGTGTTGCTGTTAGAAAACGCACAAAACCAAACTGGTATCCTTATAAGTGCAGAAGAGGATAAGGAGATATTAGAAAAGATTAAATCAATTTATAGTTAATATGAGTGCAGCAGAAGAACAAGAGTTAAGAGATAAAATCGCTGAGGAAATAGCTGGCACTCTAATGGATGTTATAGAAAACTGTATATGTTTGGGCCGACCTGCGTACGGCCGATATGCGAAAGGCATGGTTAATATCGTACAGAATAAAATTAAAAATAAAGATTAATAAGTTTTTTTAATCCATTAATTAGTATTATATTTACATATGGAAAATTTGAAAATTAAAATTGGGGACAAAGTTAGAACCGCTGGTTTGCCTGAGAAAGTTAAGGCGTATATGAAGCCTGGTCAGCCAATGATTGCTAATCCCTGGTTAGACATTGAAGGTGTAGTGGTGCATTCGCAAGAAGGAGACATAAGGGTTAAATTTGATATTGGAACAGAGGCATTTCAAGAAAAAAATTTGATATTAGTAAGATGAGCAAAATGAGCAAAACAGACAATGCAATTGAATTACTTAATGAAGTATTAGGACTTCTAGGCAATCCAACTAAAGGAAATGTTACTCATCTACTTGATAGATACGTACCTCACCTTACAGACAAGGACGGCAATGTAAGGATAATGGCACACCATGTAGACGCAGCTCGTGCGGATGAATTAGTTAAAAGGATTAAAGATTTCAAAAAAGAAATACAATAAAGTTTTTTATTCCCAAGTATTATATCTATATTTACTTATAACTTAAACCAAAACAAAGATGAGACATATACCAACAGTGAGAGTATTCGTAGGTTCCTTTATGGGAGCGATATTAATAGTAACAGTCATGGCAGTTTCTTTAACCTCTTGTACTAAAGAGTTTAAAGAGAGAGTAGCAGCTAACGAAGCCAAGAATGATAAGTTCCGTGAAGAACATAAGAGTGTAAGACGCGTTACCTTATTAACTCTTGAAGGAGACACAGTTGTCATAACAGGAGGAGCAACATGCCACATAGACATCAAGAAATAGTCTGGAAAAAGGTCGAAGACCGACATTGCTTAGGGACCAGCTCCTTAGGCGATGTTTGGATTAGACTGGATAAGAGCAATAAGACAACAGGCATGTACACCATGTTTGGCTCTACTATCAAGTACATACCTACCGACGATTGGATGTTAGACCTTGTTGGAGCTCAATTGGAATTAGATAGACTATATAAATTAGATGTCGATGCAAGGGAGCTAAGTAAGTTACTACGGAGTAAACAATAACAGAACTTGGATAGAAAAAACAGGTATAAGAAATAAATAATAGTATAATATGGAAGACATTACAGACTCAATAATACAGGCATGGAGAGACGAGACAGAGTGCTCAACTCCGGTTAGCTCGGTAAGAGTCAAACATCAAGACCATATCCTTGGAATATATACTCTATATTTTAATATTGACAAGGAGAAGGTTAGAATAAAAGCTCTTCTTATTACTCCAGATAGTCTACTTAATAAATTAAAGAAGGTATTTGGAATGACCGCAAGGTCACATTGGAAAATAATAAACATGACATGAATCAGATAGCTGAAAAAAGAAATGAAACATTTAATAGCTTTTTAATATCTGTAGACGAAGAGCTTGGAAGAGACGAAGATTCGTTACACCTTTTTGAATGGGTCATTGAAGATAGGTATGATGCAAAGATTACTGACAACATTGAATACTATTCACAGAGGCCGGATCTTTTACACATACACAATGAGCATGTTTTATACGAGTTAGACACAATGCTTGAATACTTTATATCTATAGAGGAATATGAGAAGTGCTCAAGACTTACTAATATTCGCTCAGATTTTAAAAGAACTATTGCTAATATTTAATTAAACCAAAACAAAGATGAGACATAAGGAGGCCGGCTAGTTACCGGCCTTTTTTGTGCTTGGTTGTTATGGGAGCAAGCCGCCGGCCTCGCAAGTGGCTCTGACCTTTGTTTCAACTTTATTTTTTTTATTCATTGTTTATACCTATATTTACTTAACTTAAAACAAACAAATATTATGAAAGGATTAAAATCATTAGTAACATTAATAGGTACGATAATAGTATTATCAATAGTATTCTCGGTATCTCTACATGTATTGGACCTTATCGTCGGTGGAACGCTAGGGTTAATTATAACTGCATGCATAACAATCGCGGTTCTATTTAAATTAAACCCTAAATTAAATTAAGATGGGAAACATGAGCTATTGCCGAATTGAAAATACAGCTAGAGATTTCAAAGACTGTATGAATAACGGATATCTACGTAACACGCGGATTGATGAATTAGAACGATGTACAGATACCAGCGACTCTGAGATAGAGTCTGCTAAGCGTCTGTTACAAATGGCTAGAGAATTTGTAGAATTAAATGAGGATTAAATAATAATAAATAACAATGGAAGAACCTAAGTTTTCACCTAAAGAGGTACAGAAGAATCAAGCTAGCGAAGAGAAGTCGGCTCCAAAGAAACTAAAGTTATCTAAGAAAGATGCGATGTATATTACAAGATATATTGATGGAGTAAAACATATGATACTACGGAGTGATGCAGACCTAAAGTAAGTTTACTATTTACTATCAATAGTAAAATATCTAATATAGTGAGGGACTTCGGTCCCTTTCTTTTTGCTCTACATCCTGGGCGAGCTGGGATTATTGGAATCCAAGATTTAGAAATCCCGAGTCGCTCTGAATAAAATCCAAAATAAATGTGAAATAATTTTATATGTTAAATAAAAAGTACTATATTTACTTAACTTAAAACAAACATATGACGCAAATTGAATATAATAAAGATACCTTCCAATATATGGAGAGTATAAAAATGTTTAGTGTGAGTGAACTAGACATTCCAAAGTTCGACACTTCGTATAGACTTTGGAATCCAACCACGGAACATGGTAAGGTATTTAACTTTAAACACTCGACCGGGCCGGAATTCGCCACAGATACCGCATGGATATATGCGACTGATTGTGGACTAAGACTATCAGTAGCGAACGATCCTGTCTTGACCAAGAGAAGAGAATTTATTTATTTAAATGCAAAAAGATAAACAATTATGTTAACTGAGGAAGCACTAGAGGAGCTTAAGATTTACGTTGATATATCTCAGCCGGAAAATAGTATTGATTGTGTGGATGATCCAAATGTAATCGGCACAGTTGCTGTGAAGGTTACTAGGTATGGTCATGTATTCCATTTACTTTGGACAGAAAACAATAGAGCATTCGAAGAGGTGGAGTTCGAAGCATGGCCCCCTCCGGTCGGAGATCCTCAGATATCATGGTGGTAGAGCCACTGTGATAGTTCTGATTCCAGTGGAGACGGGTCTCATTAAACTCCAAACTTTATTTTTTTAATTCAATAATTATATGTATATTTACTTAACTTAAAACAAAACAATATGTATAGTTTAAAATGTGAGTATTACAATAGAAAATTCTTTACCATCAACGAACTCATCGACGATATCATCTCTAGTGGAATGGATCCGAATTATGAGGTTACCAAGGATGGGTTTGGAATTAGAGAGAACGCAATAGATTTTATTCAAGAGTAGACCACAGGTTTACATAAATTATTAAGATATGATAACATCAGCGATAGTAACAGTAGCGATAGTTGAAGTGTTTCAAATGATTACATTGTTAGCAACAATGATGGCGGATGTGGGTGTTGTAGAACACGGTGAGAACGCCGAGAAGTACCTCACTACCAAGCGTAGGGTGTTACAGTTCTTTGTACCGTTCTTCTGGGTGCCGCCAATGTTGAGAGCTATCATTGGATGGTGGAATGGTTTAAAATAAAAACAGAACTGAACCTCCTCATTTCATTGGGGTTTTTGTATGGTGATAACAAGAGCCAAAATCCTCCGCCCGCCGAACTCAACAGTGCCTCTGACTTAAACTGAAAGTTTATTTTTTTTATTCATTGTTTATACCTATATTTACTTAACTTAAAACAAACAACTATGAACAAAGATGAATTAAATTTAGCAATCGCAGAATATTCTAACATTCCTCAAACTGGATGTTGCGATAAAAAATCAACTACATTAAGAGAATTATTAAATGATTCAGATGTAAAGGTTATATCACAGGATAATTGTGAACAACATGGATTAAGATTTCCAGACGATGAGTATAAGGTTAAATACTGCGGGTTCTTTAAATCGAGTCAAGTTCCATTCTGGTTGTACAAGCAGTATCCCACAACTAAAGATGAAGAAATATTAATAAGTTTAGGATAATATTTTTTATATCCAATAATTAGTATTATATTTACTTAACTTAAAATAATAGATATGGAAAATACAAAAAAATCATTTGGCGAAATATGGGCTGAATTAACGACTGAGCAAACAGAATACTTAAAAGGATATATTGATAGACAAAGGCAAGAC
>Ga0233412_10001641_pt1 | contig 11398 bp, 11 predicted proteins | sample Na_anoxic_4_MG_FD_180667 | JGI IMG/M metagenome (GOLD analysis project Ga0233412, IMG submission 180667) | Seawater microbial communities from Saanich Inlet, British Columbia, Canada - Na_anoxic_4_MG | ecosystem: Environmental > Aquatic > Marine > Inlet | place: Canada: British Columbia... | reverse complement strand
TTAATTGTTTAGTAAGTGAAGATCACGAAGTTACTGAAGAATGGGTTTTTAGAGTTAAAAAAGCAAACTCAGTAGATACCTGCAAGCAAAAAATATCCTCTAGCTATGATTTTGATGAAAATGAAAAGGTTGTGTTTATTCAAGAGGAATAAATGAAAAAATCTAAATCAAATACTGATTCTTATTATTACTCAAATTCCAGATACATTTAAAACTTTCCTCAAGGGTTCGAGTAAGGAGATGGAAGGGGAGCAAGTACCATTTTAGATTGATGTATTAGTTTTTTTTAACGACCACTCTTCTTTTTTATTTATTAACAGCATTTAATAATTTGTGGTTTATTGCAGGTAACTGGATGTTTTTTTTTGGACAAGATTCATGACTTATGGACAATTATGATGGGTTGACTCCTTGCGTTTGCTTTTGGTTTTGCTTCAGCAATTTTTTTAACTAACTCAACCTGCAGCATATTTGTAGAAAATAGCAAATGACATTTTAAGGCTATTTTTGCATGTGATAAATTATGTTTTTTTAGTTTATCATTGAAGTATGAGACTTGGATTTAAACTATTTTTAGTTTTAGCAATGTTGGGAATGGTGATACTAGGGAGTTTGGGGACGATTTATTATTACCAGATGAGTAGATTTGGAGATATAGAAAATTTAGAAAGATCAAAAGTTGTTGCCCAAAACTACGCCTCGCACATTAATGCACATTTAGAAGAAGTTTCTAACATTGTTTTGTCGATGACCCCAGCTAATATTATCACTGATTCATTGAAGACAAGTAATAGTGATTGGGATGAGTTATCTGCAACAGTGAGAAACGAAAAAATAGAGACTATAAATCAAGAATGGATTGATGTAGAAAATGATGATCATCCGCTTGTCGTAGAGAGAACTACAAATAAGATAGCAAGTTATTTTAAAGAACATCAAAAATTATTTCCTGGTTTTTATGGAGAAATTTTTTTAACTAATAAGCACGGGGTGATGATTGCTTCCACTGGAAGATTGACGACGCTAGCTCATCGACATAAGTATTGGTGGCAAGCTAGCTATGATAGCGGAAAAGGGAAAATCTTTATAGATGATCGCGGATATGATACAAGCGTAGGTGATTATGTAACAGGTGTGGTGTTGCCAGTAATGGAAGACAATGAGGTAATTGGAATTCTTAAGGCCAATGTGGTTGTTTCGACAGCCTTCAGTGCTTTTTTGCAGGATTATGAGGATAATTATGATGGAGAGATTCAGTTAGTACGCACTAGGGGATTAATTGTTTTCCAGAAAGGAATAGAGCCACTCTCTCAAGAAGTTGATGTGAATCTACTTGATTATTTATCAAAGAGGAAATCTGGATCTGCTAGGATTCTGGGAGAGAAAGCTAATTATATTGGTTTTGCTCCGGTAAGTATCACCTTGGGTTCTGACGCGTATGCTTTTGGTGGAAATTTTGCTTCTATTGATCAGATAAAAGGAAATTTAGGTGAAGCTTGGCATATTATTGTGAGTCCTGATGAAACGGAAATGATTTCAATTAAAGAGGAAACTAAGAATTATATTTTTTATACTAGTATCTTTATGTTGGCGTCTGTGGGTTTGGCGATTTTGGTTTTCAGTAAGTTGATAGTTCAACCTATTGTAGATTTATCGGGAATTACTTCTAAATTTGGGAAAGGAGATCGATCTCAAAGGGCAAAGGTAGTGTCAAGTGATGAAATTGGACAGTTATCTAAAAATTTTAATATTATGGCGCAAAATCTAGAAAGTTTATATGAAAATCTAGAAAAAAAAGTTGCACAACGAACAGCAGTTTTAAAAAAAGCAAACAAAAGACTGGATTTGCAAAAACAAAAAATTACTAAACTTAATAATGCTCTACGTATTATCACTAAAACTCTGCGTCATGATTTAGCTAATGTTTTTGTTCACGTCAATCTTTCCTTAGAGCTATTAAAAGAAAAACCCAAAGACGAATCATCCTTAAAAGAAATAAGCAAATCAGCCAAGCATGGCATTGATATCATCAATCAGATGAGAACTTTAGAGAGCCTACTAACTCGAAAAATTTCCTTGGAAGCTGTTAATTTAAATAATATTTTTAAAAAAATAATTAAAAATTATAAAATTAAATTTAACATTACTGGCAAAGCTAGTATCAAAGCAAATGGAGCTTTGAAATCTGTTGTTGATAATATTATTAGTAACGCTATTAAGCACGGACAAACAGATAGAATGGATATAGAAATTAAGAGTAAAGAAGATAAAATTCAAATTAAATTTATAGACTATGGTAAAGGTATTCCTAAGAAAATTAAGAGCAAGATATTTAAGGAAGGTTTTAAATATGGTGAAGCTGCAGGTAGTGGCTTGGGTTTATATATAGTAGAACAAACTATAGAACGCTATGGTGGTAGAATTTGGGTGGAAGATAACAAACCGCAAGGAGTAATATTTATAATTGAATTGAAAAAATAAAACTAGAATTTATTTTTTGTAAATATGCTCAAATCATTTCTAATAATAGTTAGCAATCTTGATTTATAATCGTTCCGTAACGAGCCCAACAAGAGGAGCAAAAAGAACATTCATTTCTTTCATAGAGGGATGTAATTAACCTTATTCAGCTTCTGCTTGAGCAATAATTTCAGCAACGGTTTTTACTTTTTTAGTAGATCTTTTTTTCTTTGTTTCTTTTAGAGTTACTGGAGTTTCTTCGCTAATCTTATTAGTTTTGTCTTTTTTAACAATCTTCTTATTTTCATTGACGGATAATATTTTTAGAATTTTATCTAACTTAGCGTTGACGACTTCAAAATCTTCTTTATAGTTGGCTTGAGGATGATTGTTTCTTGGTTTGTATTCGTTCCTATTGGCAAAATTAGGTCTTCGAGGATTTTTATCACCACCGCCTTTTTGTTCAAAACATTCACTACAGTAGACTGGTTTACCAGATCTAGGCATAAAAGGGATTTTACAGTTATTACCACATTCAGCACAAACAGCGTCATGCAGTTGATTGCGACCAGAATTTCGTGAGCCAAAACGAGGTTTACTTGAGCCTCTACGGTCTGATCTTTGTCCACTTTGAGATCTCCCAGATCTGTTGTTATTGAAGTTTTGCATAATGTTATAGTTTTAAATTTAATATATCTAGTTTGATTATGATTATACCAGGTAAATGTCTTCTACGGAGAGCAAATAAAAGTTGCCTTTTAATTAGGTTTTAAAGATGTACTTAATCGTGATTGATAAAGTCAATAACATTTTACCAGAAAAAGTTTAATAGATAGGAAAGGTGAAACGAAAAGCAGCTACTGTTTTTTAAAGCAACAATTGACTGAATATTTTTGATACTGCTAAAATAGAAGGTAGGAATGATTTATACATTAAAAAGTTATCATCTAATTTTATGACTAAAGCTAAATTAAAAAAATCAACTAACAAAAAGAGCAAAGCTAGCAAAAAGATTTCACAAACAAGAGGAGTAGTGAGAACTTTGATGGTTTTTCTGGTGTTTTTTGGGTTGTTTATATTATCTCTTTTTGTGTATGGAATAGCTATTGATGATAAAGTATTATTTACTCTAAAGACAGGAGAGCAACAAGTGATTACTCCTCCTTATGAGGACGAGTTTTATCAAAATTGTAACAAAAGGTATTTTTACTGTAGTCCATCTCAGTACATTCGCTCAAGAAAAGGCTGGGATAGCTGGTGTTATTGTTTTGAGCCAAAATTATCGACCTATGTAGTATCACCTGTACTAGTAATCTCAGAGTATCGAAATAGTGGTAATATCGACGGGTTAAGGCGAGTTGGTCTTTGGTATTGGCTGGGTCATCTAGCTTACTTGGCTTTAATAACCACTGGCATATTTTATTGCTTCGATAAGATTAGTGAAAAGAATGCCAAAAAGCATTTGGGGTAAAACGAACACACACAGAAACTTCGAAGGGTGATGCGAGTAAAATTGAGCAAGATCAGATAAAAAGTATTTCTGATAATAGCATACTGATTGTTAGAAAAAGTAGTAAATAATTTCAAAAGAAGTTTCTGATCTCTCAGAAGGGCAAGTTGGTAGAAGGGGGAAATATATTCGTAGTGCTATTCCTCAGTCTGTAAGCTAATTGTTTGCTAAATTTTTGAGCATCTTCTTTAGTTATAGTCAACAAACTCGATTTATACCCGTTCCGTAACGAGTCCAATAAAGGGAGTAAGTACCAATTTAGACTGATTTATCAGTTTTAATATTAAGAAAGAAATTTAATAAACAAGCTTACTGGACAGGATCATTTTTTTTAAGCATGATGGAAGTATAGGGAATAATGTTTGCTTTTCAAAATCTAAACATCCCTTTAATTGCGCATTATGATTATGTATCTGCATTAATAGCTTTATATAGTATTTGGCATATTTTATGGCCAATTTTATTTTACAGGTAAAGAAAATTTTTTTATTTTATAGTACTTGAAAATTATTAGAATAGTGTTATTCTGAATATACATTCATATAAATTAAGAAAAAAGGAGGTTCTATTTATGCCAAATCAAGATGGAACTGGACCTGTTGGTCAGGGTTCTTCAACTGGACGAGGCTTTGGTTTTTGTCGTTCCAATACATTTTTTTCGCGAAGAGGCTTCGGAAGAGGCTTTGGAAGATGTTTTGGAAGATTTAATAATTATCCGGTCAATCAAGAAAATCAAAAGCAAATGCTTGGTGACTATAAGCAGGCTTTAAATGAGGAGCTGCGGGGTGTAGAGGAAGAATTGAATAATCTTGTTGAGAATAAAAGCTAATTTTTAAAAAATTATTAATAGTAATGAATTTAATTAAGAGTATATATGTTTGATTTTTAGTTTTTATATTGATATTTATTCAAATTTTTAGGTATAATTTTATCTTAAGTTAGAAATTTATTTTTTTTACTAGGATATATAAAATTGATTATAAAGTTGAAATTGTTAAAGAGGATTTAATAATGAAAGTAATTAAAATTGGAGCTATTTAGTACAATGCTTGTTTGGTAATGAAATCTCGGTGGGAGGAGATAGAAAATGAATTGCCTTGGCTTAAGACCGAATATCTCGATTTTGATGATGATATTAAAAAAAATAAAGATATATGATATGAAATTAATTAGTATAAGAGGCTAAGTAATTTTAGTGGAAGGAGGGAAATAATTATGCCGAGATTTAAAAAAAGTGTTGGTTTCAAGACTGGTTTAGTTGGAAGGCAAGGACAAATGGGCGGCTCATTAGCAGCTGGACCCGGAGGGGTTTGTGTTTGCACTAATCCTGAGTGCCAGAGTGAAATTTCTCATCATGCTGGTATTCCTTGTTATCAAGTAAAATGTCCCAAATGCGGTTCGCCGATGATTAGACAAAAAATAGGAGGTAAAAAATGAAAATTGCAATTGCTTCATTAGGTAAAAATTTAAATAGTAAAGTTGATTCTCGTTTTGGCCGTTGTCCGTTTTTTTTAATTGTTGATAGTGACACTAACAAATTTGAAGTAATTGAGAATACGGCTGGAAAAAAATTTCAGGGAGCAGGCATTTCAGCTGCTCAATTGATTGTTAATAAAACTGCTGAGTCGGTAATTGCTGGTAATTTTGGCCCCAAAGCAGTTAGTGTTTTGAGTACCAGCGGCATTAAAATTTTTGGAGGAATTTTTGGAATAACTGCCCAAGAAGCTATTGAGAAGTATAAATTAGGGGAGCTAAAAGAAATGTCTGATGTTGATAGAATATTTGTTGAGTAGGATTTGTTTAGATTTAGAAAGTGAGGAAAGCAATGAACAAAGAAGAAAAGCTAAAAAAAGGTCAAAAATTAGCTGAAACAGCTGTTTGGTTAGAGGGTTTTTTAGTACTAGCTAAAACGGTTATTGGTTTGTTGTCTGGTAGTTTAGTTCTTATTTCCGATGCTATTCATAGCGGTTCTGATATTTTATCAATTATCACTTCTTGGTTTGGTTTAAAAATAGCTCAAAGAAAACCTGATCGCCGTTTTCCTTATGGCTATTATAAGGCTGAAAATTTGGGAACATTGATTATTTCTTTTTTAATTATCTATGCTTTTTGGGAAATGTTTACTCGTGGCTATGTAAACTTCTTTTCTTTTTCTGAAATTAAAATGCCTTTGTTGGCTGTAGGTATTTCTTTTTTTGATGCCATAATTTTATTTTTTTTCGGTAATTATGAAATTAAGATAGGCAAACAGATTGGAGCTCAAAGTCTAGTAGCAATGGGTGAAGAAAATAGAACTCATCTTTTTTCTTCAATGGCTGTTTTTATTGGGACTCTAGCTGCGTATTACAAACTTCCTTATCTTGAAGGAGTAATTGCAATTGGTATTTCATTATTAATTTTAAAAATTGGTTTATTGGCTGCCAGAGATTCAGTTTTGGCATTAATGGACGTTAGCCCCAGTAAAGATGTTGAGCAAAAGGTAATAAAGGCAATCGAGTCAGCTTCTGGAGTAGAGGAGTTTTTTGATTTACGTTTACGAAAATCAGGCCCTTTTATTTTTGGTGAATCAAAGATAGGAATTAGGAGATTTGTTGATGTTAAGCGGGCACATGAAATTGCAGATAGAATTGAACAAGAAGTAAAAAAAAGAGTTCCTCAAATAGACTCCTTTTCTATTCACGTTGAGCCTTTTAAAAGTGAATTTCGTCATATAGTTGTCCCTATTGAAATAAAAAGAGGACTTAATTCATTGATTAGCAATCGCTTTGCTCGGGCTTCATATTTTTTATTTATTAATCTGAAGGTTAATAAAATTGAGGGCTATTATTTTCTTAAAAATCTTCATAAAGATAAGAAAGTAAGGGCAGGTCTGGCTGTTTCAAAGTTAATTATTAAACAAAAAAGCGATTCTCTGATTGTTGGGGAAATAGGTGAGATTTCTCTTCACATTTTGAAAGATAATCTTATTGATATTTATCAGAGCAACAATAAAGCAGTTAAGAGTGCAGTTAATCAATTTATTAAAGGTGATTTAACTCAACTATTAAAAGCAACTAAAAGGAAGGACTGATCAAATATGATTCAAATTGGAATTACCGGCGGTAAGGGAGGAACAGGAAAATCAACAGTTTCTGTCCTTTTAGCCAATAAATATAGAAAAGAAGGAAAAAAGGTTGTACTTTGCGATTGTGACGTTGAATGTCCCAATGACTATTTGCTTTTAGGGCAAGAATTAAAAAAAGCAAAAAGTAAAGTTCATGCTCAATTTCCAAAGCTTAATGAAGAAAAATGTCAAAAATGTGAATTATGCGTTAAAGAGTGTCGTTCAAATGCAATTTTTCAAGCACCATCAAAATATCCAATTTTTCTTCACGAGCTTTGTTCGGGCTGTGGTTTATGTTGGCATCTTTGTCCCAATGGAGCAATTGAGATTGAAAAAAAAATAATCGGTGAAATTTTCGTAAATCAAATTGATAAAAATTTTTATTTAGTAACAGGCCGTTCAGTAGGAGTTGTTGATGAAACCGGACCTATCGTAACAAAAGTAAGAGAAGCAGCTTTAAAGTTGGCTAAAGATTTAAAGGCTGATTATTTATTGTCTGACTCGTCAGTAGGAATGCATTGCGGTGTTATTAGGGCTTTAATCGGGGTTAATTTAGCTTATGCTGTGACCGAACCGACTCCGTTAGGGTCTCATGATTTAAAATTGATTTTAGAATTATTAAAGATTCTTAAAATACCAAGTAAGATTATTTTAAATCAAGCTGATTTGGGGAAAAAAGAATTAGTAAATAAAATTAGTAAAGATACAAAAGTAAAAATTAAGTATGAAATTCCTTATTCCAAAGAATTAGTTTTTGCTTATTCAAAAGGAAAGTTGGGAAAGGTAAATATTTTATGAAAATTGCTATTGCTTCAGGCAAGGGGGGGGTTGGTAAATCGATGCTTGCTTCTACTTTAGCCATACTTTTTAGTCAAAAAAAAACAGTTGTAGCGGTTGATTGTGATGTTGATGCGCCCAATCTTCATTTATGGTTAGGAGAAAGTGAAAAGTGGGATGAAATTGAAAATATTTCTGTTTCTGAAAAGCCAATCATTGATAATAAAAAATGCATAGGGTGCGGCCGTTGTGTTGAAATTTGTGCTTTTGACGCTCTTCGATTAAATAAAAATAAGCCTGTTTTAAATCAATTTTTTTGTGAGGGATGCGCTGCCTGTAAAGTGGTTTGTCCAGCTAAAGCTATTACAATGAAGAAAGTTAATAATGCTGAGATCAGAATTAAAAAAAACGTTCACGACTTCCCTTTAATCTCAGCTCAACTCTATCCTGGAGAGGTGGGTTCAGGCAAAGTTGTTGATAGAATTAAAGAGAAGGCAGATAGGTTTGAATATGAAGTTATGGTTTTAGATAGTCCAGCAGGAACTGGTTGTCCAGTTATTGCTGCTTTAAATGGAGTAGATTTTGTTATTTTAATAACTGAGCCAACACCTTCAGGCTTTTTTGATATGAAGCGAGTTTTAACAGTGGTTAATCATTTTAAGATTCCATATGCTGTAGTTATTAATAAATGGGATATTAATCCAGCTGAAAGTAATAGAATAGAAAAATGGGCTAAGGATAGACTAATAGGTAAAATTAGTTATGACAAGAAAATATTTCAAGCAATTGCTAGTTTGAAAACAATTATTGCATCTGATCTAACAGCCAAAAAAGAAATAGAAGATGTTTTTATCAATTTGAGGAAGATGCTAGCTTTACACAAAATTGAACAAAATTCATGAATTTAGTTGTTTCATATAAGTTTATTATTAAAAATGGTTAGGAGTGATAATTAATTAGGAATATTTTTAGAAGAAGCCCCTGTATTCCTGTCGGGGGAGTTTTACTAGCAAATTTTTTAATTAAAACCTTGCCAGTTGTTTTCGGATTTCCAAATATCCAATTTAGTAATTATTGGTGATCTCGATTTATACCCGTTCCGTAACGAATTCAATCCTGGGAATATTAAACTATTTTATCCTATAATTTGCTATTAGCTAGTTTTCTTGATATAATGATTAATCTCAAAATTTAATCGTGACTACGATTTAAAAAAATCTTGATCAGTTTTACTTATTTATCCCGAAAGGAATAAATGCTTCAGTTAATCTATGAGCAAAATAGCCCTAAGGGGATTGTTAAAAATAAAAACGTTACTTATAGCTCCTGTCTTATATTAAAAGAAGCGGATAAATTTGGTGTGGGTTGGCGTATATTACCTTGTACTCCGCTAGTTGAGCTTAATTATAATGGTAAGAAAAAAATATTTTATTATCAAATTCCATCTTCAACTACAGCATTGGCGAAGTACGCATGCACTAATAAAGAAGTAGCAATTAACTTATTGCTTGATAAAGGTATTTCTGTTCCTAAGGGTTATAGAGTTAATAAGGCAAGCTCTGATGAGTATTTACTATCTGTTTATAATAATTTACAGAAACCATTAGTTGTAAAGCCGGGTAATGGTAGTCAGGGAGATAATATTACAGTTAATATTGTTGATTTTGATGAATGTCTTAAAGCAATTGATTTGGCACTAGCTTACACTGGAAAAAAAGATTCAATAGCTATTGTTGAAGAAATGTTTGATGGAACTGAGTACAGAATTTTAGCAACAAGAGAAAAAGTTATTGGTGTTTTGTATAGGAGACCAGCAAGTGTTATGGGTAATGGGATAGATTCAATCAAGAAATTAATAGAGAAAAAAAATAAAAATCCCATTAGAGTTGAAAAAAAAGGTATAACTTCTCATACAAAAATAATCATGGATGAGAGAATGTTGAAAATATTAAGAGAAAGTAATATGAATTTTAGCTCAATACCTCATAAGGGGAAGAGAATTTACTTACGAAGAGTTTCAAATATTTCTCAAGGTGGCGATGCAATTGATTTTACGGATAAAGTTCATTTAAGTGTTAAAAAAATTGCTTTAGAGGCAATTAATACTATTCCTGGTCTATCTTTTGCAGGAATTGATTTTATGTCTAAAGATATTACAAAAAAGCAAACTAAAGATTTATATACTATTATTGAAATTAACGAGTCTCCTGGTTTTGATATCCATGATTTTCCGTATGAAGGTAATAATAGATATGCGGCAAGAGAATTTTTATTTTTAATGTTTCCGGGTCTAAAAAAATTGTAAACTCCTCGCGGTTTAAAGATCAAAGAGTATTTAAGGTAACAGAGACAAACTTGATAACGTCACTTCTTGTCGCTTTTTGAAGTAATTTTTAAATATAGAATTGATAGTAATGTGGGAATCGCCAATGGGATAGGAAGGAGATAGTAATAAAGAGTCATGCTGAGAGTAAATATTAGTAGAGTTCCAGTTTTGACATCACAGTATGGAAGAAATGATGTACTGTGACAAGAGAATTTATCCCATACAGCCCTATATAAAACAATATTGAGTAACCAGGGTAATATAAAAAATATAAGAAAAGTAACAACTAGTTTAAAAACGCCAACTTTTTTAATATAATTTCCTATCTTTACACCTTTCGTGGTATTAGAGGCATTGTTTTCTTGGCTGGTTGTTTCAACTGTTTTTTGTATATATAAAGTATGTGTTAGTGTAGTAGTGGAAGCAAGTGGTAATAAACATGTTAATAGATTGGCGGTAGTTCACCACTCCCCTCAAGTAACAACTCAGGATACTTCACCTCACTACAATAATCAAAAGTTCGAAAATCGTTCCATTTGACGAGCCATACTGAACAAGGTTCTAACTTGGTCCAATCTGTGGAGTCATACATAAGATATACAAACCACTCTCCGCTTCCAACAAAATGTCTAATACATAGTTTTTTTATTGAGAAATAAGATATAATACACCGATACATATAAGATACATAATGAAATTGCATATTCGAAATGATGAAAAAAAGAAAATTTATAAATATACCAGCAAGGGTTTTATACGATAATAAGACTGATAAATTTACCAAATTTATCATGCTCAACAAGTTGGAAATATTGAGATAAACAGAATGAACAATTATGTAATAACAGAAAGATGGGATTCATATCAAAAAGAATCCGATCCAAATAATATCATTCATAATATCCATGATGTATCGATAGAATTATTTAATGGTTTTATAATTCCGGATGGTGTGTTTGATTTGCCTTTTAGGAATTATTATATCGAATGGATTATAACAAGGGATGATCGGCTATTGTTTACAGACATTAGCGTTTTATCAAAATAGCTCAATAGAGTGTAAATTTACAATACAGAGATTATTCATATTTATTAATAAATTTATTTGATAATTAAAGGCAATAACCCAGCATATTCGTTTCGCATAGATCAATAATGAGAATAAGTTAAACTAAAATCTTAACTTCCTATAGTGATGGGTGTAGATTTTTTTGCATTTCCT
>Ga0233412_10001640_pt1 | contig 11414 bp, 8 predicted proteins | sample Na_anoxic_4_MG_FD_180667 | JGI IMG/M metagenome (GOLD analysis project Ga0233412, IMG submission 180667) | Seawater microbial communities from Saanich Inlet, British Columbia, Canada - Na_anoxic_4_MG | ecosystem: Environmental > Aquatic > Marine > Inlet | place: Canada: British Columbia... | reverse complement strand
TACAGCCACTGATCTGTGGTTAAATACATTTTCTAACGATCTTTCCACGGGATTGTCCTCCTAAAAAACCTCTCAGTCTCACTTCAAGAAAGGGAAATTTTAAAATTATTTTTTTGAAAATCTATTCCGGGTTTTGCACCGGAAGAGATCTAAAGCCTCGATTCAAGTTGTATGATTTACCAAAAATCGTCCAAGTGTGATTAACTACATTCCATGCTCTGAAAAATATTTGGCAGCGCCCGGATGTAGTTGTATTCCGGTAGCACTCTTTTGTGCCGCACCCACGGAAAATAAAGATAGCGACGGATGAGCGCTTTTTAAGCGTTCTCGTTTGCTATAAATCGCATCGATGATCTGGTAGACCGTTTCTTCATCGAGGTCTTCCGAGGCGACCAGCATTGCTCTGGTTCCAAACGTTGTCACTCCCTTTGGATGTGATGGATACGTATCGGCGGCAATGTTGATTTTCCAAAAAGCGGGATGATCGTTGACCAGTTTTTGAATATCGTTATCATCCATGTTCACCAGATCGACCTTGCAGAGCCTGAACAACTGCTGCAAGGACGAATCAGGGTGTACACCAATGTGTACCATCGCCTGCATCGTGCCGTGACAAAATGCCATCGTATCCTGTGACTGAGAAGCTGTAAGCTCTCCGACCAGGGTGAAATCTTTTTTGGACCAGTTTTTAGCTTTCATAATCGTATCAACGGCAAGACGTTGAAGTGATAGCGGGGAACCGGCATTGATCCGTTTTCCTTTCAGCTTTTCCAGGGAAGTAATTTTTGCATCACTGCGCACAATGAGTGTTATGGGCACATCATAAAGCGGGAAAAGGGCGCGCAGATTTTCGTAGCCGATATCAAGAAACTTGAAATGACCGGTTTTATTAATAGCATCGAGCAGCATGCGTGAATCGATCAGACCGATATCCAGAGAACCGCCTCGAAGGTTGGTGAGATTATGCACGTCGTCGGGCGCCGGAACTGTTTTGCAGTTAATATCGCCTGAATGTCTGTTAATTGCCCTGCAGATCTTTCGGCCAGTAAAGTGAGAAAATGTTCGGGGCTCACCCGTGCCTAAAAGAATATCTAAGGCATTGGCGGAAAGAGGGAATAGCCCGACGATTAGAAATGCGGACATTATAAGAGCTCGCTTGAAAAACCAGATGGAATAAATGTGCTTTGCGCGTTTGTTGGTAATCATGTTTTCCTCCTCCGATATTTGCATCGGATAAGAATGACTCAATCGAGGCATAGTGTATCCCCCGTTTGGTATTCTGACAGTCGATGGCCCCCGAGTTGTGCGTTTTAGCCAAATCCAGACGTTTCCGGATGTAAACGAGGTTAGGCCTGAACATTGCGCAGGCGCAACACAGAGCAGTTCGCATTATTCGAGACTTGCTGAGAGCAGGATCTACTGAATACTTCGTTAATCTCGTGGCGGCGGTTATGGTAGACTACAATCAGATCCGCTTCCCACTTGTCCGCATCCTTGATGATCTCTTCCCAGTTTTTCCCGGTTGTTATTCTGGATGATACGGGTTCATCACAGTTGTCTTTGATGAATTTCTCCAGAGACTCCTTAAATCTATCAGCAGCCTCTTTACGCACTTCATCGGAAATATAAGATGCAACAATAGGCATACCAAAGCCCGGCATAACGCTTATCAGCCGAATCTCGGCACCGCTCAGTTTAGCAATTGTGGCCGCTTTTTGATAAACAGCCGCGGCCGTTTCAGGATAATCAACATCTATGGGTACTAAAATTTTTTTAAACATAGCCTGCTCCAGAAAGTAAAATTGCGGCAATCATTATCAACAATGCCGTGACCACTCCCATACTTTATGGGAGTGGCGGCAAGATCACAATAAAATGTGGCGCCAGGTCGGCACATGATTATCAATCAAGGGGCCATAGCGGTTTCAAGTTCCTTTTTACGGCCACGCTGCACAAACCAGACCAGCGCATACAGCAGCAGCGCCGGAATGAACATGAGCTGTTTCGGCGCCCGTTTGGCCGGCATCTGGATGTTTAGTATCTCCTGGTCAAAGTCGATGCCGACTTTTTCCGCCGGACTGGAAAAGACCACATTATCGATCAGTGTTTTGCCCTCTTCAACGCGTGTTTCAAAACCGATGCCGGTCAGTCGTTCAGCTCCGGTCTTTGCGTCTCCCACCGGCAGCATCACCGTCTTGGTGAATTCCCTCCCATCCATTTTTTCGCCCTTGAGCATAATCCTCAATTGGGCGCCGGGTTCCATATCTCCAACCACCTGCTCAAGTTTAGCGGCCGGCTCTTCCGTAAGCGGCGGGAAAACCATGTCCCACCAGAACCCGGGTCGAAACAGGGTAAACGCCACTAGCAAAAGCGCAACGGTTTCCCAGATACGGCTTTTGGCCAGGAAAAACCCCTGGGTGGCCGCGGCAAATGCCATCATGGCGACAATAGCTGACATGATAACGATTACCAGGTGTAGCCAGTTGAAGACACCAATCATCAACAACTGGGTATTGAAGATGAACATAAACGGCAAAATCGCCGTTCGAATGTCGTAGGTAAAGCCCTGGATACCGGTACGGATCGGATCACCGCCGGATATGCCGGCCGCGGCAAAGGCCGCCAGCCCCACCGGTGGTGTGTCGTCGGCCAGGATGCCGAAGTAGAATACAAACAGATGCACGGCAATGAGCGGCACGATCAGACCGCTTTGCGCGCCCAGATTGACAATCACCGGCGCCATCAGGGAGGAGACCACAATGTAGTTGGCCGTGGTCGGCAGCCCCATACCGAGAAGCAGGCTGATGACGGCGGTGAAGAACAGGATCAGCATCAGGTTCCCTCCTGAGATGAACTCGACAAATTCGGTCATAACCAGCCCGATGCCGGTCAGGGTCACGGTCCCGACGACGATACCAGCCGCGGACGTGGCCACACCGATACCGATCATATTTTTCCCGCCTGCAACCATGCCGTTGATCAGATCACTAAAACCGTGCCTGAAGGAGAACTCATCGCCCTTCATCTTGCGGAAAACGCCTTTTAAAGGCTTTTGGGTGATCACGATGAACATCAGCAACACCGTCGCCCAGAAAGCGGAAAGTGACGGTGAAAGCCGTTCAACCGTCAGACACCACATGAGCACCACGACGGGCAGCAGGAAGTAATATCCGGCCTGGGCAGTGATACCCAACACCGGCAATTCCTTGATTTCAAGGCTGGTATCCAGCTCCGGCACCTTGCAGGCAAAAGCGAGCAGCAGAAGGTAGGCGATGAGAAGTATTATTGAGACCACATAGAGTGTCGCCCCGCCTGCCACGGTTTTAATCCAGCCCATCCCGTAATAGGTTATGCCTCCCATGATGATCAAAAACAGAAATGTCAGTACGGCTGAGAGCAGTTTCTGCGTCAGTGTTTTGGTCACCGGTTTTTCCATTCCCTTCAGACCCATCTTGCATGCTTCAAGATGGACGATATAAATGAGCGCGATATAAGAAATGACGGCAGGCAGGAATGCGTGCTTGATTACCTCGATATAGGAGATGCCGACGTATTCGACCATCAAAAAGGCCGCCGCACCCATTACCGGCGGCATTAACTGGCCATTGGTTGAGCATGCCACCTCAACTGCCCCGGCTTTTTCCGCCGAAAAGCCGGTTTTTTTCATCAGCGGGATCGTGAACGTACCGGTGGTGACCACGTTGGCAATGGATGATCCCGATACCAGGCCGGTCATCCCAGACGATACCACCGCGGCTTTGGCCGGTCCGCCGCGAAGATGACCCAGCCCGGCAAAAGCGACGCGAATGAAGTAGTTGCCAGCGCCGGCCGATTCGAGCAGCGAGCCGAACAGTACGAACATAAATACCATGCCGGTGGAGACCCCCAGCGCCACCCCAAAAACACCCTCGGTGCCAAGCCAGTAATGGGACATCCCCTTAGCAAGGCTGGCTCCCTTGTGTGCAATGACATCCGGCATATAGGAGCCGCCAAAGGTGTAGATAATAAACACGGCACAGACAACCATCAGCGGCGGGCCAAGAGCGCGGCGTGTGGCCTCGAGCAGCATAATCAGGCCGATAACGCCGACAACCAGATCAATCTGTGTCGGATCACCAGGACGCTCGGACAAGCCTTCATAGAAAAGAAATAAATACGCCGCACAAAACGCGCCAACCAGCGCAACAACCCAGTCCTGAACGGGGATATAGTTTCTTGGCGATGATTTAAACGTGGGATAGGCCGTAAAGGAAAGAAAGATGGCAAAAGCCAGATGTATGGCTCGAGCCTCGGTAGAGTTAAACACACCGATGCCAAAAATAAAGGGCAGGGGAGATGAGTACCAGAGCTGAAAAAGGGTCCACAACAACGGTACGAAAAAGAGGATTTTTTTCGGGATCGCGCCGGTTGGATTCCTGGCACCCGTATCCGACTCGGCAATCATCTCCTGAAGCTGCTCTTGGGATTTCACGCTATCTGTCGATTCAGTCATTGCGATGATTCCTTATTAAAAGGATTAATGATATTGATCGATACGCTTACGGCAAGCTTTCTGCCGGAGGAACAATTGAAGAATACCACGCAGTCCCGCCTTTAGCGGGACGTGGGTAAAGTGCGCCGTTTAAACGGCGCACTTTTATTATCCGCATATACCTACATCAAGCCCGCTTCTTTATAGTATTTGATAGCGCCCTTGTGCAGCGGTGCCGAGAGCCCATCCTTGATCATCTCCTCTTTTTTCAGAACCTTGAATGCCGGATGAAGTTTTTTGAACTGGTCAAAATTCTCAAATACCGCTTTGACCACATTGTAGATAACCTCTTCAGGAACATCCGTCGAAGAAACAAACGTTGCGCCGACGCCAAACGTCTTGGTGTCGGTATCCGTTCCGCGGTACATGCCGCCGGGAACAGTAGCCGTTCGATAGTAGGGGGCCTCTTTTACCAGTTTGTCAATCTCAGGACCGGTTACTGGCACAAGCACACAGTCACATGAGGTGGTCGGCTCTTTGATGGAGCCGCTTGGATGCCCGATGGTAAACACGAATGCGTCAATCTTATTGTCGCACAGCGCTTTGCCCTGCTCGGCGGACTTTAGCTCGGAAGCCAGCTTAAAATCAGCTTTAGTCCAGCCCAATGCCTTCATCACCACTTCCATAGTGCCGCGCTGACCGGAGCCGGGGTTGCCGATGTTGACCCGTTTCCCCTTGAGGTCTTTAAACTCTTTGATGCCGGAATCTTTACGAGCGACAACCGTGAACGGCTCGGCATGAACTGAGAATATTGCGCGCAGACCCTTATTCGGGCCCTTTTTTTCGAACTTGCTGGTACCATTATAGGCGTGGTACTGCCAGTCGGACTGACAAACACCCATATCCAGCTCGCCCGCTGCAATAGTATTCAGGTTATAGACGGATCCTCCGGTGCTTTCAACCGAGCAGCGAATGCCGTGTACCTTCCTGCCTTTATTCATCAGACGGCAGATGGAGCCTCCGGTGGCATAATATACCCCGGTCACCCCGCCGGTTCCGATGGTAACAAATTTTTGATCCGCCGCCTGAGTTGGCGCGGCACCCATAAAAAGGGCCATTCCAAAAAGTACAGCCAGACCAAGTAAAAATATCTTTTTCATTACTTCCTCCTTACTAATAATAATTGTTTATTGTCCATTATTCCTTTGCCTTGAAAATTGATAGACTCACCTCCTTTCTTGTATAACTCTCCTCTTAAAATTTTTAATTCTATATGTCAAATAGTTCCTGTTATTTCCATAAAAATCTCAATAATGCCCAGATTGATTCATTATTTACGAAATATATGTCTGGAATTCCTCAAATGTGTTTTCAAGCTTGTTGAGGGCAGATATAGCCTTATCTTTTTTCCTTAGAGCTATTGATGTAATCAAGGCGTTTATCAGGCTCATCGGAGCAGCGTAGGATTCTATGTACGTTGGAATCTTTGTGCTTGCAATAAGTGACACATCGGCTAATTTGGCGATAGGAGATAGCTCGCTATTGGTTATGGCAATAACAGAGGCCTCTTTTTTCTTGATTTTTTCTGCAATATCGAACGACTCTCGAGTGTATCGTCTAAAACTTATAACCACCAGAGCGTGATCTTTTTTTACTCCAAGGATCTGTTCAGGCATATCACCAATCCCTGGTGTAAGCAGTATGACTTTCTTTAAAAAAAACCTAAGATTGAAAGATAAATAAAAGGCCAATGCATAGCTGGATCTTAGGCCGAGCACATATATAGATCTGGCTGAGCATAGTTTTTTTACTGCTTTGTCAAACAATTGATCAGAAATGGTAGCCCTCAATGTTCTGATATTTTCTATATCGCCATTTAAAATTTCCGCAAAGATACTGCCCGGACCTTCCAGGCTCTCTGCTGATTCAGTCAACCTTTTTGTAGTAGAAAAGTCTTTTACCACCCGCTGGGCAATTTCTTTTTTGAATTCTGAGAAACCAGAAAAGCCAAGGTTACTTATAAATCGTGTGACCGTTGCTTCGGAAACATTGGCTTTCTTTGCGATCTGAAAAGAGTTTAGAAGAAAGGCCTCGTTAATATTGTCATGGAGATAGGAGGCAACCTTTTTCTGACTTGGTGTCAGTTTCGGGTAACAAGAAGAGATTTGATCAAGGATGTTCTTCATTAGTTATTGATGAAAGTGTTTCACCTAAACTAAATTTAATGAAATCTTTTCTTCTTCTATTTTTTCTTTATTTTTTTGTCAAGTTTTTTTATTTTTTTGAATTTTTTTAATTGGAAGGCTTAAAAATCTCATTGACAAAGCAAAGGGATAAAAATTATAAATTAGCCACACAAAAACATACACTATCTCTGGAATTCGATCAAAAGAATTATGGAGATATAAAGATAGTATAAGCTTTTATGTGAGGTAGAAATGTCCAACAACACTATCGGCTCAGTAATGGTAGTCGGCGCTGGCATTACTGGTATGCAGACTGCTCTGGATTTAGCTAATTCAGGGTACTATGTATACCTTATTGAAAAATCCCCGTCCATAGGTGGTGTGATGTCTCAGCTCGATAAGACATTCCCCACCAATGACTGTGCCATGTGAATTATTTCACCCAAACTGGTCGAGGTCGGCCGGCATTTAAACATTGAGATACTCACGTATGCAGATATTGAATCGGTCGAGGGTTCTGCTGGCAACTTTAAGGTAAGAGTGAAAAAACGGGCCCGCAGTGTCAACACAGACCTTTGCACCGGCTGTGGTCTTTGCGTTGAAAACTGTCCAGTCACCAATCAAGCGGTTTCTATAACCAAAGAATAATCGCCGTACTATCAATTATATCGTATTTTGGCAGGCACCACAAAGCAGATGAATGACCTAAATTCGCATAATGCTAATCACCATGTGCCAAAGGACATAGAGGAAATGAACAATAGTGTTGCAATTGATTGGAAGGAGATAGACACGATTATTGAAACATATAACAGCGACCATGAGGCGCTGCTCATGATAATGCAAGATATCAGTGACATTTACAATTATCTTCCTTCAGAAGTGATCCCTGTTTTGGTAGAGAGATTAGGTGTCAAGGAAAGCCTGATTTACAGCGTGGCCACGTTCTATAAGACGATAAGCTTAACGCCTCGAGGAAAATACATTATCAGTGTGTGTACTGGTACTGCGTGCCATGTACGAGGAGCAGACAAAATAATGGACGGTTTACAGGAAAAACTTCATATCACAAAAGGCCAAACAACTGATGATATGCTCTTTAGCTTGCAGGCTGTTCGATGCCTCGGATGTTGCGCCTCAGGACCTGTCATCACGGTGAACAAGGAAACTCACGGTGGTATGGGTCTCTCCAGTGCAGTGAAGATTATTGATCAGTACAAAGACGATATCTCTTAATGGTATGATATGGCAGCGATGACAAAATTAGAAAGCAGAGAAGCCCTAAACACTCTCAGAGACTCGATCCAATCCACACGCCAGGGCAATAAAAAGAGGGTAATTTCTCTTTGTGCGGGATCAGGGTGTGCTGCTTATGGAACAGCAAAGGTTTATCAGGCCCTGCGTGATGAATTAGCTCAGCAAAATATGCTCAATGAGGTAGAGATCAAACTCACGGGATGTCATGGTTTTTGTGAAAAAGGACCGATTGTGGTCATCCATCCAGAAGGCATATTTTATCCCCAGGTAAAAGGAGAACATATCCCAGAAATAGTTGAGAAAACAATTAAAAATGGGCAGGTAGTTGATTCCCTGGTCTTTAAGGACCCCTCAACAAAAAAGAAAATCATCTACGAACATGATATCCCCTTCTATAGCCTGCAACAGAGGATTATCTTTGGGAACAATGGAATGATTGACCCGACCAGTATTGAGGATTACCTATCAGTGGGAGGCTACAGCGCGTTAGAGAAAGCACTCTTCGATATGAGTCCTGAAGACATTCTCGATCAGGTAAAAAAATCTGGCCTAAGAGGTCGTGGAGGGGGAGGATTTCCCACCGCAACAAAATGGGAGACCTGCCGCAGGCATGAGGGGAAACGATATATCATTTGCAATGCAGACGAAGGAGATCCTGGCGCCTATATGGATCGAAGTCTTTTAGAAGGAAATCCACACAGTGTCCTGGAAGGAATGATTATTGGTGCCATAGCCATTGGATCGCATGAGGGGTACGTCTATGTACGTCATGAATACCCATTGGCGGTAAAAAATTTGGCAATTGCCTTGGAAAAAGCCAAGCAGGCAGCGTTGTTAGGGAAGGATATTCTTGGATCTGGATTTGATTTTGATATTCATATGAGCCGTGGAGGAGGTGCCTTTGTATGCGGTGAGTCCACTGCCTTAATGGCCTCCCTGGAAGGTAATCCGGGAAGACCAAGGGCAAAGTATATCCATACGGTAGAGAGGGGTTTCCGAGACGGTCCTTCAAATTTAAATAATGTGGAAACCTGGGCGAATGTACCGGTGATTATCAATAAAAGTGCACACTGGTATGCCTCTATTGGCACAGAGACAAGCAAAGGGACAAAGATATTCTCCCTGGTAGGTAAGGTTGCAAATACAGGGCTGGTAGAGGTACCCATGGGAACCAGCTTGCGTACTATTATTTATGATATTGGCGGTGGTATCCCCAAGAAAAAAAGATTTAAGGCCGTGCAAACCGGCGGTCCCTCAGGAGGATGTATTCCTGAACAATATTTGGACCTTGGAGTGGATTTTGATGAGCTCACAAAAGTGGGCTCTATGATGGGCTCTGGTGGTATGATTGTTATGGATCAGGATACCTGTATGGTGGATTTGGCCCGCTATTTTTTAGATTTCCTCAAAGAGGAATCCTGTGGTCAATGTACCCCATGCAGGGAAGGGATCAAACAGATGCTGGATATCCTCACTGATATATGTCAGGGCAACGGAAAGGAAGGAGATATTGAACTCCTTGAAGAACTGGGTGATATGATTCAAAAAAGTTCCCTATGCGGATTAGGCACTTCAGCCCCAAATCCAGTGCTGACTACTATCCGTTATTTCCGTGAAGAGTACGAGGCCCATATCACAGATAAAAAATGTCCGGCAGGGGTTTGTAAGGCCCTCTTCCATTACGAGATTGATGAAGAGGCCTGTACCGGCTGCCACCTCTGTGCCATTAAATGCCCACAGGAGGCAATCACTGGAGAAAAGAAAGAGCCTCACCGGTTAGATCAGGATAAGTGTATAAAATGTGGCATCTGTTACGATGCCTGTAAGTTTGATGCCATTGTTGTGAAATAGTTTAAAAAAAAGAGCAGAATATATGATCGCTTTCAAACTTAATGGTAACAAAGTCCAGGGAGAGGAAGGAGAGTATATCCTTCAGGTTGCTGAAAGATATAACATTGATATCCCCACCCTATGCTACCATAAGGCTCTAGAGCCTGCCGGAGCCTGCCGTCTGTGCATTGTGGAACTTTTTGATGGAAGAAGAACCCGTTTTGTCACTTCCTGCAACTACCCCATATGGGAAGGTATGGAGGTCAATACAGACACCGAGGCAGTTCACCAGATCCGTAAACTTATCGTTGAGTTGTTGCTTGCCCGTTGCCCAAATGTGCCTATTATCAAAAAATTGGCAGAAAGATACGGTCTCAAAGAGCCACGCTTTAAAAAAGAGAATGATGACTGTATCCTGTGCGGTCTGTGCACCCGTGTATGCGAAAGGATGGGAAATAATGCCATAAGCCTGACTGGCCGAGGTGTGGACATTAAAGTAGATACCCCCTTTCATATCCAGACCGATGTATGTATGGCATGTGGGGCATGTGCCTCTGTTTGTCCTACCGGACATATCACACTTGAAGATATTACAAAGCATGCAATTACACCTATTCCTTCTGAATATGATATGGGCCTCAAAGGAAGAAAACCCATCTATGTGCCGTATGCTCAGGCTGTTCCCAACACACCGGCTATCGATAGAACGAAGTGCATGCACTTCAAGACCGGAGGCTGTCAGGTATGCGCTGAGTTCTGTGATGTCGGGGCAATCGATTTTACACAGCAGGATGAAACCATAGAACTGGATGTTGGTTCCATTATTTTGTCACCTGGCTATGAGACCTTTGATCCATCTGTAAATGATGTCTATGGGTATAATAAATCGCCCAATATTTTGACAAGCCTTGAATTCGAGCGAATCCTTTCCGCCTCTGGTCCTTATGGGGGACACCTGATCAGACCTTCTGATAAAAAGGAGCCAAAAAAGATTGCATGGCTTCAGTGTATCGGATCAAGGGATGTGCATGATGGTGCGCATCCTTACTGCTCAGCAGTGTGTTGCACCTATGCCATAAAAGAGGCTATGGTGGCCAAGGAGCATATGAAAGGAGGCCTTGATACCGCTATATTCTATATTGACGTGAGGACAGTCGGTAAGGATTTTGAGAGATACTATAACCGGTCAATTGAAGATGGAACCAGGTTTATTAAATCAAAAATTGCAAGCATAGCAGAGGTAGATGGTACTGGAAATTTACTTGTACGTTATATAGACGAAGAGGGAAAAAGAATTGAAGAAGAGTTTGACATGGTGGTCCTATCTGTAGGTTTCTTTGTATCAGAGGAATCGATAGCCCTTGCCAGAAAAATTGGTATTGATCTTGATTCCTACAATTTTGCAGAGACTAATAGTTTTTCTTCTGTCCAGACCTCCATCCCCGGTATCTTTGTTGCAGGCTGTTTTCACTCTCCCAAAGATATCCCTACATCTGTGACCGATGCAAGCGCTGCTGCAGCACAGGCTGGCGCCCTTCTTGCAAACAGCCGCTTCTCCCTCACCAAGGAACTCCACCTCCCGGACGAGAGAGATGTCGTTGGTGAGAGACCCAGAATCGGAGTATTTGTATGCCGGTGTGGTATCAATATCGCAGGGGTGGTCGATGTCC
>Ga0233412_10001639_pt1 | contig 11419 bp, 6 predicted proteins | sample Na_anoxic_4_MG_FD_180667 | JGI IMG/M metagenome (GOLD analysis project Ga0233412, IMG submission 180667) | Seawater microbial communities from Saanich Inlet, British Columbia, Canada - Na_anoxic_4_MG | ecosystem: Environmental > Aquatic > Marine > Inlet | place: Canada: British Columbia... | reverse complement strand
CGGGCGGCCTCCAGCTCGGCCAACCGGAGTTCCTCGGCGGCGGCCTGCTCCAGCCGCTCGAGCTCCTGCAGGACGACCTCCTCCTGCAGTCTCTCCTCCTCAGCGGCAATGTCGGCTTGGTGCTCCGCCTGGTGGTCGGCTTCGACCCCTGCGTCCTCCACAAAGTTGGTAAACGCCTTTACGTCGTGGTAGTTGTGCAGAAGGTAGGAGATGTTGCTGCGACCAACTTCGTAAAACTCGGCCGAGGCGTAGTCGATCTCGAACCCCATATCCTGCAGGAACGATCCAGTGAGCTCGGTCATGACGGTGTGCTGGAAAGTCATTCCGCCTAGTATTGAGTTGTAGACCGTAGGATAGACGAGGTTGTCATGCAGCCGGAGTTCGTCGACCAGCGCTACGTCAACCAGCATATACCCACTCTCGATATGGAACCTGTCGGTGCCTGGGCCAATGTTGTTTTCCAAGAGGACCCCGGTGACCCGGTCTACGTAGCCGGCTGGGTAGTCTGCCATTGCCAGGTACGACTTGTACTTCTCGACCACGTTCGCGCCGGTGTAGAGGTAGTTGCTGCCCTCGTTGTGGATGTGCGCATTGTCGTCGAAATTCTCGAGGGTCGAGACTATGCCCAGCAGATGCAGGAGCTCGTGTATCAGCACCGTCTGGGCCACGGGAGTCGCGATGCCGTTGAGGTAGTAGGTTGTTGACTCGAACACGGGGTCCAGACTGATGATCGACCTGTTGATGTTGATACGCCCCTTCGTCACGATGGCCGCCCCATGCTCGTCCACGAGATTTCCGGCGTTGCCGAACACGCTGCTGTCCTCAAACTCCTGGGTTCCCAAGGATACATCATAGCGCCGGTCGCCAGGCGTCCGCTTCACGAACGACGATACCACGCTCTCAGCCGCGTTGCACAGCTGCAGCATCACACTCTGTTGCTCGGCGCTGAGCATATCGGGATCTATTGTCCATGTAATGAATTTACCGTCTACGCTCATTTAATAAATAACGATATTTAATTATTCATTAAATACTTAATGTCTCACCAGCTGGCGCGCGACGAAGGCACCGTTATTCTCGTTGCCTCCAAACGTGTAGTCGTTGTAGTTCCTGTTCTTGGCCTGCTGTTTCTTGAACCGGATGTAGTCACTGCTGTCGTAGACATACCTTGGGTTGCATGTCGATGGGGGGATATCTGTCCCGTCGCACTGGCCTCCAACGCGACCGATCAGGCGCTTGAGGCCGTGGAGGTTGGCCTTAGAGTTGACCTGGTTGCTGCCTCCGCACGAATAGTTTTTCCTAGCCAGGTAATCGCCCGAGTTATTCACTAGCCTAAAAGGAGTCCCTGACGGCTTCTGTCGGGCGCCAGTCAGGCTGTTGATCACGGGATTCTTCGTGTCCGGACTGTTGCGGCACCCGGCGCTCGCTCCGCATGCGTACTGGGTGTTCCACGCCTCGCGCAGCACCTCGCGCGAACGCGCGCGTTCGCTGGAGTCCGTGGTAAGGATCACAAAGGGAGGGGCCGTGCCATGGACGTTGGGATATACGCCCTTGGGGACTCTTCCGGTAAAAGTCATTCCAAGATGTGGACCATGCATTATATATACCGAACATAAAAAATTTGTAATAGTGCTAAACAAACCTTGGCGCCTACTCTGTCAGGATCCGGGGGACGACGTTCATCGTCCCCAGCTCCTGGAATAGCAGCTTGCAGGCGTATGGGATTTCGACGTATGCAAAGTCCGTCCGGTTGTCACAGGTGTTGCACACATGTATGTGCATATCGTCGTTGTGTGCCGCGATCATCCCGCACTTCTTGCACACGTGAACGCGGAACTGGTCAGAGGCATCGTAGAGACGTCCCTTCGTGAACCGCGACGCGCCGTGCGAGATCATGCAATCTCGCTCCATCTCACCAAACCGCAGCCCACCATCCCTCGCTCTGCCCTCCGCTGGCTGCCGGGTCAGTGCCGTGTTCGGTCCCGTCGCCCTGCTATGCTGCTTGTCATTCACCATGTGCTTCAGTCTCTGGTAGAACACCGGTCCCACGAATACGCTCGTCTCGATCTGTTCGCCCGTGGTGCCGCTGTAGAGAAGCTCGTTGCCGCGGGACTCGTAGCCGACCTTGCTGAGCTCTTCGCTGATGGTTTCAATGCCAAGCTCGCCAAAGCTGGTTCCGTCGCCGAAGAGTCCAAGCTCGAGCAGGACCTTGCCAAGGAGCGTTTCCTTGAGCTGTGCGATGGTCATGCGCGAGGGAATGGCATGTGGGTTGATAATGATATCGGGCTTCATCCCGTTCGCCATAAAGGGCATGTCGGCCTCTGGGATTATGTTGCCAATGGTCCCTTTCTGGCCGTGCCTTGACGAGAACTTGTCACCGATGACCGGCTTTCTAACCGTGCGCAGCCGGATCTTGGCGAAGTTATAACCGTCGCCGTTGCGGTCAATGTAGTTCTTGTCGACGTATGTCTCCTCCTGCGTCCTGCAGGAGCGGCTCTGGTCTTCATATTTGATAAGCTTGGTGGGGTCGTTGCGGTTCTCCTTAATCGGGACCATCTTCGCCATGATGATGTCGCGATTCTCGACGAGCGTATTCTCTGGGATGACACCCTTGCTGTTGAGTTTATTGTAGTTGCCAAACTTCATGCCCTTCGTCTTGGACGAGTCGGGCTTGCATCGCACCTCCTCGTCGCCGTGGATCTTCTTGTCCTCGTCCTTCTCCGTGTGGTAGATCGTGGCCATGAAGAGTCCTCGGTCGATCGACCCCTTGTTGAACATTATGCTGTCCTCCTGGTTGTAGCCAGAGTAGGTCATGATCGCAACCATGACAGGGGTCCCCGACGGAATCTTGTTCAGTTGGATGATGTTCATTACTCGAGTGTCGACCAAGGGCCTGGCCGGATAGGTCAGGACGTAGGCCGTCTTGTCCATGCGGCTATCGTAGTTGGTGACATACATGCCCATGGCCTGCTTCCCCATCGCACACTGGTAGGTGTTCCTAGGAGACTGGTTGTGCTCGGGGAATGGAATACAAGACGCTAGGATGCCGAATATCGTGCTGGGGTGGATCTCACAGTGGGTATACCTGCGGATGTGGTGGGTGTCGGCACGGGCCAGGTCTGCGGGCGTGACCGCGATCAGGGCGAACGACTGCTCCTCCGCGTCAATATACTCGATGACTGACCTTCCGTCCATGGTCTCGACGAGGAGGTCGTTCCACTTGATCCGGCCACTCCGCAGCCCGTCCACGATCGTGCGACTGAATAGCGTCCTGTTGTCGACGACGCGCAGGACAGGTCGGCACAATCTGCCCGCGTCGTTGCAGATGCGGATCTCCAGGTTCGCGGTATCGAACACGACCGCGGTGTAGATGTTGATGATCCCCTTGTGCTTCTTGTCTTTGAGGGAGGCATACAGCTCGCACGGTGAATGGGAGACACCGATCCACCGTCCATTGATGATGACCTTCACCTTCCCCGCAAGCTGCTCAGCGGGGACGTCGGCGACCGGGACGATCGACGGACGGACGTACTCGTAGAGCGAGCTGCTGTCGGACGGGATAGTCACGTGAGTGAGGATGCTAAGGTTCTTCACAACACCAACACCGTGTCCTTCCGGCGTCTCTGGCGGGCAGATGAAGCCCCACGACGTGTTGTGCAGCTTTCTGGGCGGCACCAACTTCCCACTCTTGTCGATCGGTGTGTTGACCCGGCGCAAGTGGCTCAAGCTCGAGATGTAGGTCAGTCGGTTGAGGACCTGTGCTACACCGACCTTGTTGCTGTTGGCATGCTTGATACCGAAGTCACCCGTGGCGAGCGCCCGCTTGATCCCATTCTCGATCGTAGTTGACTTGACGATCTTGTAGATGTTCGTCATGTTGATGATGGACGCGTAGTCCTCCGTCGACCTCCATGACCCATTGTTGATCTCTCTGACGATCTGCTTCTGCATATCCTTGACCAGCTTGTTGAAATAGTTCCTGAAAAGGTTGTTGATAAGGGCGCCCGGGGTGTCGACGCGCTTGTTGAGGTAGGAGTCACGCTCATCCTCCTTCCGAAGACCCATGCTCGCCCTGAGCAGGTTGTTTGCCATGAACCCCAGGAAATACACCTTCTGCATGCGGGTTTCGCAGTGCGGGAAGAGGTCTACTGCGATGACGTCAAGTGTGAACTCACGCTTGCGTTTCATGCCTTGCTCCTTGTCCATGTTGATTGGAGTGAAGAGCGCCTGGCCCATAAGCGCAGTGACAGCGTCTTCCTCGGTGAGGGTGTCGTTCGCATCGATGACAGACCCCTGGAGAGCTAGCAACATGTCCCTGCTCTTGGCGTCGTCAGCGTCGAGAAGGATATGCCGACAGATGTCCTTGTCCGTCACGACCCCCAGGGCCCGGAAGATCACGAACAATGGCAGAGGAATTTTCATGCGGGGGACCTGCACGTATACACCAAAGCCGAATCCGTTGTTCTTGGCCGAAAGAGTCATGTTGACCTGCTTCGGGGAAATACGCCTGAAATCCGGGACCGATTTCATCTCCGCACACCATGACCACTTCGTGCTGTTCTTCGACACGTTGAATACCTGGATGCGGTTCTCCGCTGCTCGTTCCTGACAGAGGATGGTCTTCTCTGATCCGTTGATGATAAAGTATCCGCCCGCGTCGAACCGGCACTCGCCCGTGACATCGACATCGACGTGCTTGTATTGCTTGAGAATGCAGACGTTTGAGTTAAGCATGACGGGCATCTTCCCAATGTGGATCTTAGGCAGGACCTTGTGATGCGTATGCGAGCTTGCAAGGTCCTCGCCCTGGCGGACCGTGTACTTGATATGGATGTCGACAGTCACCGCAGACGCATACGTGAAGTTTCGAAGCCTGGCCTCCTGAGGGAACATAAGCTTGGTCGCTCCATTGTTCTCGTGGATCTGCGCGCGAGACATATGGAAGTTCTCAAAGCTTATCGAGATCTCCAGCTTGTGCTTCCCAGTGTCCTTGTCCAGATCCTGCTCCGACGCTACCATGACCGGGTTGAACATCTCGATGGTCTTCGCCGCCTGATGCGAGTAGAAGTCGTCCATCGACTCCACCTGGTGCCTCACCAACTGGGCCAGGTGCTGCCCCTCGAAGTAATTCTCTATGACGTCGAACGCCAGCTCCGGGTAGTCGAAGCCCGGGTTCGATAGGTCGATTCTTTCATCGCGGTCTGTTAGGATGTCTTGTGTCGACATTAGCGTCGACATGTTTTTTGGTTATTTTATGTTTCAATTTCCCTCTAAACTGTTATTCTTTAATGTTTCGCGCCGCGCGGTTCCGTGTAAATGTGTCTGTCATAAGGTATTTAAGATATCGACATAGTCTATACCATGGCACACGAAGCATTCGACAGCGTTATGGACAGGTTCACCCGAAGAAGGAAGCAGGGACGCGCCCGGTCCAGATTTTTCGAGAGACACGAACTCAGCGCGAGCTGGCGAGCTGCGGAGGGCTGGAGGGAAGTGAACAGCCACGACTTTATGCACGCTGCGACGATATACAACCCAGACAATCCCTACGACGTGATAGAAGTGAACCCGCACGGCGACCCGTCCACGCATCCTCTCAAGTCGTTTGTTCCCAATGACAGCCAGAAGGTGGTCATTCGGCGAAAGATAGACAGCCTCCAGGACCTCCTCGACATCATCGACGAGAATCCAGTGTTCACCAACATCGAATACAACATCGACGTCGTTAGCCTCCACAAGATACGTCCTGCCCTCAAGAAGCTAAACGCGATGATTGGCATGCAGTCTCTCAAGGAGAACATCGTCGACCAGCTTTTGTACTACATTCAGGAGCTGCACAAGAACAAGGGGTCGACGACGGACTTTATGCACACGGTCCTGTACGGTCCGCCTGGGACTGGCAAGACGGAAATCGCGCAAATCATAGGAGAGATTTTCAGCAAGCTCGCCATCCTAGAGAAAGGGACCTTTAGGAAGGCAATGCGTTCAGACCTCGTCGCAGGATATCTCGGCCAGACCGCCATCAAGACGAGGGAAGTCATCGATTCCTGTCTTGGCGGTGTGCTGTTCATCGACGAGGCCTATGCCCTCGGATCGCGCGACAAGAAGGACAGCTACTCGAAGGAGTGCCTGGACACCCTGTGCGAGGCCCTGAGCGCGCACAAGGAGAGCCTCATGGTGATCGTTGCGGGCTACGAGGATCAGCTTCAGGAGTGCTTTTTCGCCGCGAACCAGGGACTCGATTCGCGGTTTTGTTGGCGGTTCCACACGGACAGATACTCGGCCGACGAGCTGATGCAGATCTTCACGAAGAAGGTCAGCGAGATCGGCTGGGATATAGACGCTGACTGTTTAGAGAACAGTGGGTTCCGCAAGAATGTCGACAAGTTCACCTCGTATGGCCGAGACATGGAGCTCTTGCTGTCCAAGGTCAAGATCTGCCACGGACGGCGCGTATTCACGCTGCCGCGTGCGGAGAAGATGAGGATTGCCCTCGAGGACGTCAACAACGGCATTGAGATGTTCCTCAAGCACAGAAAAAGGCTCGAGGATCCCGGGGATTTCCCAGGGATGTATACGTAATTATCAGTGTTCTCTTAGTATTCGATTATATTAGATGGACAGGAAGACGATCTCGATCAACCCAAAGCTATTCGAGTCGGGACCGAAGAGGAAGAAGAGCGAGAGGCGAAAGCCGGTGCACAACGTCAGGGGCAGCTCTCTCAAGAAGGACCTCATACAGCGAATCAAGCAACACAAGAGGGAGAGGAGCAACAGCCACCAGAAGGGGGAGGCCAAGGAAAACTCGGCGGACGTAAAGGAGATAAGTACGCCAGAGAGCGAGTTCCACAGCGCGATGGAAGACCTGGGGGACATCGTGCGACGGCGGAAGAAGACCATGAAGGAACCGAAGTCTACGCCGGGCGTGCCGCCTGTGCTGAGCAGCCCGGCACCGCGCGCCCCTGTGCCGACGGAGGTCCGCAGCAAGAGTCCCGCGATACACATAAACCTTCCCGGCAGCCTGAGCAAACCGGTCCCTCCCGTGCCTGCGGCCGAGGGAGGTGCAGCAAAGCCGGCTGCTCCGCCCTACGGGTGCCTCAAGAACGGACAGAAGCCGACGTACAAGACGTGGAAGAACGTGCACCGACCGAAACCTGGCGGCGCAGGGGGACGCATAACGATCGTCGATACAGAGCCAATGGAAGAGAACATCAAGGGCGTGGGCAGCCTCACGTACCGACAGAAGAGACTCGACGAGATCAAAAGAAAGATGAAGGCCCGGGACGAGCTGAGAGACAAGGAGAACGCCGCCAAGGGGGGCGTGTCGAAGAAGGTGAAGAGAACCGTAAAGAGCGTGCACTCCCTTGGCAAGTCGGGAAAGAGCGTAAGGGTGTTGATCAAGAACAGCCAAACGCGCAAGAACGACCTGATCGCCAAGAACATAATAGACCAGACCGACATGCACGATGTAAAGCTATACCTGCGAAACCAGGGGCTACTCGCGACAGGGAGCGATGCTCCGCCAGACGTTGTGAAGGAGATATTCGTGGCGTCGAAGCTGTCGGGCGACGTCGAGAACAAGAACCCGGAAGTAATGCTCAAAAACTACCTCGCACCAAGCAATTGAGCGCGACGCAATAGATTAATTGCAAAGCATATGAAGACATGCCTTCCAGTTAAACCAATGACGAGCACCCAAGAATATTACCGTCTCACGAGAGAATACATCGAGAAACTTGGCGAAAAGACGGTCGTCTGGTACCAGGTTGGGTCGTTCTATGAGATGTACGCCGAGCGTCGGGATGACGGCACCTATGAGGGTTGCAACCTTCGCGAGTTCTCGAGGGTGGGTAATCTCTCGATTGGCACGAAGACACCCAAGACCTCGATGGTCGGCTTCTCTACCTACATGGTGGACAAGTACATACCGAGCTTCCAGGAGGAGGGGTACACGATCGTTATTTACGACCAGGAGCTCAACACCGCGCCGGTGACCAGGAGCCTGAAATGTATAATCTCTCCAGGCACATACTTCTCCCAGGACAGTAACAAGGTCGCCAACAACATCATGGCTGTCTGGATCGAACCGCTCAGGTCACGTTTCCTTCAGGGAGCCGAGGAGAGATTCGCGGTTGGTATAGCAAACGTCAACATCCTCACCGGGTCGACGAGTCTGCAGGAGTTTGTCGAGGAGTTCATGCCGGAGATGCACACTACTTACAACGACATCGAACGCGCGCTATCCATCCACAAACCCAGTGAGCTGATAGTTCTCTCCCGAGAGACGGCGGAGGACATCCGGCGAATGACCCGCTTCTTCAACTTCACGCCGCTGAAGCAGCACGTCGCCTCGCTCACGACCGACGACCTCAATCTCAGGACGAAGCTCGAAAACTGCGAGAAGCAGATCTACCAGCACGACGCCATCGCCCGGTGCTTCGGCCCCATCGACGCCGCTCTCGCGACTACGCTTCGTGCCAGGCCGTTTGCCGCCCAGGCCCTCACCTACCTTCTGGACTTTGTCAGCATGCACAACCCTGACCTGATCCAGCGACTGGGAAGACCCGAGATCGACGATCCTTCCTCGCGGCTCGTCCTTGAAAACCACTCCCTGCGGCAGCTGAACATGATAGACGATGGACTAAGCACTGGGCCCTTTTCGTCCGTTCTCAAGCTGCTGAACAAGTGCGTGACACCCATGGGAAAAAGGAAACTCGAAGGTATCCTGCTCAGCCCTACCACCGACCCTGCCGGTCTCTCTAGGGAATACGACATCACCGAGTTCATTCTGGGAAGACTCACGGACCTGAACTTCCTGACCAGCCAGCTGGCCGACGTCAAGGACCTGGAGAGGCTCACGCGCCAGCTGGCGATACGGAAGCTCACTCCGGCGTCCATGGTCGCGGTACACGACAGCTTGCGCGCGGTAGGGGCGATGCGCGCGGGGATGGCCGGGATGACGGAACTCGAGGCGTACCTCACGCAGTTCGTCGAGCTGGACGTTACCGAGAGCGTCGAGACGGTGAGTGCGCTGATTGAGGGAACCATCGATCTCGACGCGGCAAGGGAGGCAGGTAGCCTGGTGGGAGGGGTCAACTTCATCCGGACAGGCGTCGACACAGAGTTGGACTCTCTAGTCGAAGGCCTGCGGGTCAACGACGAGAAGATCACAGCCGTCCGCGCCTTTTTCCACGGCGTCATCGCCAAGACGGTCGCGAACGCAAGGTCGACAGGAGACAGTGTGAAACTGCACGAGACGGACAAACGAGGGCTAACTCTGTGCGCCACGAAGAAAAGGTGTGACGCACTGAAGGCAGGACTTGCCAAGGAAGGCGCGACCAGCGTCAAGCTGGCCGGCGCGAGCTGCGAGTTCGCATTGGACATAGCGCGCGTCACGTTCCGCAGCCAAGGTTCAAAGAGCGATCTCAGCATAGTAAGTCCGCAGATCAGCGAGTTCCTGGACAGGGTGTGGACGCTCAGGCAGCAGATCAAGGACAGGGTAAACCTGGTGTACATGAGGTTCCTCGAAAGCACGCAGCATATGTGCCCGGTGCTCACGGACCTCGCAAGCTTCGTGGCCAGGATCGACGTCGCCCACACACGGGCGCGCGTGGCGCGCCGATACAACTACTGCAAGCCCACGGTGGTCGCGGCCGAGAACGCCTTCATGCAGGCAGAAGGTCTGCGACATTGCCTGATCGAGCACATCTCCCAGGACGAACTCTACGTCACGAATGACATATCGTTGGGCGTCGACGGCCTGCACTGCAATGGCGTGCTGCTGTATGGGACTAACGCGGTCGGGAAGACTAGCCTGATACGCAGCATCGGCATGAGTGTTATAATGGCGCAAGCAGGCTTCCACGTTCCGTGCAGTAGCATGCGGTTCTCTCCCTACAACCACATATTCACGAGAATCCTCAGCAATGACAACCTATTCCAAGGGAACTCAACATTCACGGTGGAGCTTTGCGAGCTGCGGCGAATCGTCGACAACGCGAACAACCGGAGTCTTATCCTCGGTGACGAGGTCTGCTCGGGCACGGAGATTAACTCCGCGATCAGCATATTCGTTGCCACGCTGGAGAGACTACATCGATGCAACAGCAGCTTTATATTCGCCACCCATCTCCACATGGTGTCGGACTACGAGGAGATAAACAACCTGAGCAACCTGCAGAAGAAGCACATGGCGGTTACGCACGACGCGCAGCTTGGCAAGCTCGTATACGACAGGAAGCTGCGCGAGGGCCCGGGCAGCGACATGTATGGTCTCGAGGTGTGCAAGTCGATGGCGTTGCCGGCGGACTTCATGGAGAGATGCTACGGTATAAGAGAGAAATACGGCGCCACGAGCTCCCTACACGCACAGAAATCGAGATACAATGCCGGCAAGCTGAAAGGTATGTGCGAGATATGCAAAAAGGCCCCCGCTGAGCATGTGCACCACCTCTGCTACCAGCAGGACGCGGGGGACAATGGTTACATAGAGTCGTTCCACAAGGACCACGCGGCGAACCTGATCGGGGTGTGCGAGCCCTGCCACCATGAAATACACTCGGGCGACACGCGGATGAGGTTCGTGAAGACATCAAGTGGCATGGAGCTGCTGCAACTGGAATAAACTGGCCCTATAGTATATATGAACCCCGTCCTTTTGATACTCGTAATTGTGTATCTGGTCATTGCTCTTACAAAGAACGCATTCTCCAATGCGGACATCGCCGCCTCGACTAATCCCATTGTCGGCGGTGTTCTTCTGTTCATCCGCGATAACGTGGACAATATATACTTGACGATGTTCGCGATGCTTGGCATGATCGTCTATTTTGCGTCCGTCGGTGCGTCGCTGGACGACAAGCCGACCAAGAGATTCGAAGGAGAGATACTGGTAGAGAAGTTCGGGGGTTTAGGCGAAACGAGCAAGGACATCGATCTGGCGCTCAGTGAGGAGAAGGTCAAGGACAAGCTGATCGAGCAGGAATACGCGGACTCGCACCACAAGGTAGCACAGACGCTGTCCAGCATTGAGCGCGACAGAATGTGCAGGGAAAAGGCCGAGCATACCTGCGCCGTGGACCCGAACTGTATTTGGTGCATCGGGCCAGACAAGGGCTGCTACGGGGGGACCTCGGCGGGGATAACCCATGCGAAAGACGGGGAGAAGTGTAACCACTTCGTGCAGAGCGGTGAGGAGCGCAAGCACGTGCGGGATGGTCTGGGCATAACCTACAAAGTCTGAAAATTGAAAATATAAAAAGAATACAGAGTATATACAGATGATCATCCCGGTGCGCTGCTTCACGTGCGGCAAGGTCCTCGCTGACAAATACCAATACTATCTCGCCCAGGTAGGCAAGGAGAAGCTCAGTCGGGGACAGCAGCTTAACAAGGTCGAATATCTCACGAGCGGTAGCGT
>Ga0233412_10001637_pt1 | contig 11433 bp, 21 predicted proteins | sample Na_anoxic_4_MG_FD_180667 | JGI IMG/M metagenome (GOLD analysis project Ga0233412, IMG submission 180667) | Seawater microbial communities from Saanich Inlet, British Columbia, Canada - Na_anoxic_4_MG | ecosystem: Environmental > Aquatic > Marine > Inlet | place: Canada: British Columbia... | reverse complement strand
TTTTCCATTCATTATTCCACATTATGTTATTGAGTGTATTAGCCAGGCAATGAGCCCATTTATATTTAAAGCTACTAGATTCCATTGTTTTCTAGAGCTCGTTTGTATTACTACTAATATAAAACCTGCAATGTAAAGTTTAGGTTCTATAGTCCATTGAGCAGCGATTAAAAAACCACTGCCCATATAACCTATTCTAGTTGCTAGTCTCTTCCAAGGAGTTAGCCGTTTCTGCCTTACCAGCCTGTTCAGCAGCTTGTTTCTTAACTCTTTCGATTGCTTTATCATACCCAGGCATGTTTTTAATTGTTTCTAATACACCTAAAGCTATTGTAGCTGTTTGGTTTATTTCTCCTATCATTTTTTGATTGATCATCCCTAAGGTTTCAATCTTGTTTTTCATTTCAATCAGTGTCTGTTCTTTCATATAATTGTTCTATAATTTCATTGTTAGTTATTAAGTTACCACATGTCGTCAAAGTCCTCACCTTCGTTCGCTTTCGAATAATCAGTTGGCCTAATAGCGAAGAAATCAGTATGAGTGACGCCCCCGGTAAGATGGTAAAACCAATCAAGATTGCCCGCTGCTTTAGTGTCATACGCGAAGTAGTTGCCCAGATCGACGTAACCAAGTTCCACAAGTTTTTCATTTGTTCTCTTTTTTATAAAGTGTTTTAAATCGTTAGATGATATACCTTCTATATCACCCATCTCAAACATTTTGTCTATATACTTAACTTCAAGGTCGACCATTGTTTCAGCAGCTTTAATTATATCTTCTCGACATAAACTCAGTAATTGATTATCTTCTTCACACATGTGGCGGAATAATTGACATCCCATTTTACTGTGTAATGATTCATCTCTTACTGACCACTTCATTTGTTGACCAATACCCTTAAGTAAATTACGTAACTGAAAAGAATACAAGACAGCAAAAGCTGAATATAAACTAACTCCTTCAGCAAAGGCTGAGAATACAGCAAGTGATTTAGCAATACCAATTGAGTTATTGCCATCGTAAGAAACAAGGTTATCAAAACGATCTGCCGTAGCAGGTTCGTGTAAAAATGCTTCATAATCTTCTAATTTTAATGTTTCGTTTAAATAACTATAAGCAACTGCGTGAACAGTTTCTTGTGATCCAAACATCATCGCCATTTGCTGGATCTCGTGTTTAGGAAACCATTTAACAACTTTTTGAGTCCAATAGTCGGACACGGCGCATTCTGTCTGAGCAAACCCAAGTAAAATGTTTCCGACGAGGTTTTTTTCTTTTTCATTTAGTTTTTCTTTCCAATCTTTAATATCACTTTGCATTGAGATTTCAGTGTGTAACCAAAATGCTTGTGCTTGTTTTAACCAACCCTCAGTATAATACTCAGGGTATTCAAATGGTTTGTACGCTACGCGCTCATCAAACAAACCCATTACTTATATATTGTTAATGCTAAATCTACAAATGGTAAATATAATACGTGTATGTCTTTATCTATATCTTTGTATGATCTAAATCCTATTAACACTCCTGGGTAAACCCCTATTTCTAAAGCCCAAGCTGATTCATTTTCGTTTTCTTTCATGTACATTTAATGTTATGTCGTTTATGTAATTGTTCTATATCTATTGATCTTACTTTACCTTTAACTTCCCAGCTCCACTTTACGAACTTATCTATTTGACGTTCAGCGTACTTCTGCCTAGCTATTCGTTTTGCTTCAAAAGGATTAACCTTACTGTCTCGTCGCATTCTTTTTGATTTTGTGGTTTATACAATGTTATTCCAGGGAATTGCTCTACAATTAATCGTTTAAACAGTTTCCATCGCATAGGAAATGATTCATTAGCTCTACCTTTAGTTTCAATTATAAATGTATCACCAATAAAATCAGGCGTATATTTAATAGGTAAGATACGCTTGCATCCTCTATTCTTGTAGTCACCTTTACCGTTAGCTTGTCTTTCATACACTTCGTTTTCAAAATGAAAACCTGCGTGCAATACAAACGTCTCTCCTTCGTATTTAGCTTTAATTTTATTTTTTCTTAAAGCCATATACATATACTTCTCAAGACCCGAAGCAAAGTCGATACCGTCGTATGATACCTTCTTTGCTCTTACTGGTCCACGCTTTCCGCTCTTTCTTTTAAAGGACTTCCGCATCTTTTACTTCTAAATCCATTAATAGATCTTCTTCAAGATCTGTGCTATAAACTTCTTTAGCTTTTTGCAAATACAATACAGCATCCATAAGCTCTTCTTGTAAATGATTAAGCCATTGAAACATTTCAGACGGGTCTTGATCAAGAGTTACGCCGTACTTTTTAAAGCCAACATCAGATCTTGATACAAATTTGTCGACTACACGTCTTACAACTGGATCTCTAAATTCTATTTCTTTTTTCATTATAATGTAGTTTTTACAAATGTTCCATTAATCATTCTACCTTGTCTAGATTTAATTACATTGTAGGCTGAGCTAACACAAGTTTCTATCTTGTGACCTCTAAGCGCTGCTAAATTAGTTAAAACAACAACCATATCACCGATAGCATCGATAACTTCAGACTCATCATTCTTTAATATTGCTTGAGCTAGCTCTCCAGCTTCTTCTATTAACTTTATGTATTGAGTTTTAGAATCACCTTTATTGTATATACCTTTTTCATCTGCCCATATACGAATCAAATCATATATACCAACCTCAGGTTCTTGCTTTTCATCTGTTCTGCTTTCTACAAATTCCTTAGCAAAAGCTTTATTATATACATAAGTTCTTTCGGGATTAAACATTGATACTCTTGCATTTTTTATTATCCAAGGTATTGTTTTATTAGTAATTTTGAAAGATCCAAAGTCTGTTTCCCAGGTTGTATCAATATTGTCCATTAGTCTTCCCTTTAGCTTATTCATTGGACAAGGAAATGTAGATGTTTGTTCTGTTGCGTTTATATTCATATCATTAGATTTAATTAAGTTATTATATTTTTGTCTATCAACTTTGTAGCCATAAGACTTTTGAAGTTCTATTTCCATGTCAGATATATAATTTATATCATCGCTAGTAAGTAGAACTTCGTATTCGTCTGGTGCATAGCCTTGCTGCTCCGTAACTCTATTATTAATATTACGTGTAACACCAATTTTTTTACCAGGAATATGATAAATTGTGTACATTATTATTTTTATTTACCAACACTCAACGCTGCTTTGATTGCAGGATAAGGATTGTAGTTAATTAATTTAATTTCAAAGCTATCAGGTATATTCAAACCGCCTAATATATTATGACTGATGCCTCTATCTAAATGTAAAAATGGTAAAGCCCGTTTAGATCTTCTTCTATACTCTTTTGCTTGTTCTAAATGATTGTTATATAAATGACAGTCACCGAGTTGACCAATAAGTTGACCAGCTTCAAGCCCAGCACCCTTAGCTAACATCTCTAATAATAAACCATACATTGTAATATCGTAAGGTAAACCTAAGAACACATCAGCGGATCTTTGTTGCCACATTAAATCCATAACACCGTTGTTAATATAAACTTGAAAAGCGTAATGACACGGAGGAAGCGCCATATCTTTCATCTCATGTGGAGCCCATGCGCTAACCATAAGACGTCTAGAGTCTGGATTAGTATTAATGCTATACACAAGATTATAGAGCTGATCTACGCCGTTAAAATTACGCCACTGTTTTCCGTATACAGGACCTAATGTTTCATCTGTTCTACCTGAGCGTTCGTAATCTGGTCGCCAGTACTTAACACCGTTATCTTCTAAATACTTAAGATCAGTTCTACCTTGTAATATCCATAGCAATTCCGTTCTTGCTGCATTAAAACTTATTTTCTTTCCTGTGAGTATAGGGAAGCCCAATGACATATCGTGTCTAATCGTTCTTCCGAAGACAGACTTCGTCCCAGTCCCTGTTCGATCTGATTTATCCAGACCTCTGTCGAGTATTTCTGATAATAATTTTTTGTATTCATTTTCTATGTTTGTCATAATAGTATTTACAATATTCAAATATTTTTATCCATATCTCATTTTTACCGTACGAGTCCGGGCTTGTATGAGTTCTACCGTTGTTGATTATATCAACATACCATTCAGTTTTGTTCTTAGCTTTAGCAGATATACTTATGTTATTTTTAACACACCACCTATACGGAACCCAATCCGATTCTTTATGCGGAGGAGTACCCATATTTATAGCTTTCTTTTTCTGACCGCTACCCATTTATTCCCAAGGCATTTTGCTATCAGCTACATCTACTGGTTCGTGAGGAATAAAACAACCTGAACTTGGTTCCCATTTAAAATGAGCTTCAGCACCATTCTCTCCTAAGTTTTGAAACTTAACTTTAAGAACTTTAGCTTTAACAGTTTTAGCTTGATAATCTCTATGAACTAATATACCGTGATAAGAAGCATCATACCATTCACCACCACCTTTAATGTTATACATTGTAGGTTCTTCAATTTTACCGTCTTGTGTTTTATACATCTTAGTAGGATGCGCTACAATAAATACTAGTACATCATACTTCTTAGCAAAGATTTCAATCTTTTGTAAGTATTCCATTGTATATCTGTTAACATCATCAGAACCTCCAATGTCTCTAACCTTATTAAATGGATCTATTACTAAGCATTTAATACCTTTACGCTTCACAAGCTCAGCACCTTTCTTAAGAACAGCATCTAATGTATAACGTTCCATATCAATATGAAAGTAATTACCATTACAGTGATCCGCTATTTGATTCCAACGATCTCCTCCGATATCTTCTTTTGTTGGCATACCTTGCCAAGTCTTACGCATTAACTTATGAGCATGTAGATATGTTGGTTGATTCTCCGGAGATGCGAAAGCTGTTTTCCAACCATAGTTAGCATTGTATCCGACAACCATCTGATCCACGAAATCCGACTTTCCTGAAGAGGGTATGCCAGTGACAGTAATAAACTGACCAGTGTACGTCGAAAATATATCATCGAAGTTTTGTAAACCAACTTGAAAGCCAGGCTTAAAGCCATTACGAACAAAGTCCGTGACTTCATCCTCGATATCCCTGAACGTCGTAACATTTTCCAACGGTACCGGCTTAGCGCCTGTGATTCTGCTTGTAAGTTTTTCTTTTCCATATTTTAATAAATATTCATTAGCATCTTTACAATCTTCAAATGTTGTTATATGGCAAACTTCAGATCCTAGTCTACGAATAAGTTCCGTTTGTAATGCTTGCCCAGCTTCATCAGAGTCAACAGCTAATATAATTTTATCCTTGTCTTCAAAGTAATCAATACAACTATCTAAATAATCTAAGTTGTTTGTATTAAGAGTTGCTCCGTTAGGAACTGATATAGCGTTTGTTATACCGGCTTCATGCAATGCTAACACATCCATTTCACCTTCAACAATAACACAATACTCATAACCTACAATACTATCTATATTATAGAATACTTTCTCAGCGCCTTTATATAATTTAAAGTTCTTTCTTCCATCTCGGTATTTAACATTAGTTAATTCACCGCCCATAAAATAATTGAACTTTATAACATTCTCGGTCTTACCGGTCTGTGGCATCCACTCAGGACCCTCACTAACTTTTAAGTCAATGAGTGTCTGAGCTGATATACCTCTTGTACTAAACCATTCGATAACCTTATCTGTTACAAACTCCGGTCTCTCCGGATCTGCTTTGACTTCAGGTTTAACATATACTTTTTCAGCTTTACCTTTACGCTTATAAGTATGTAGTTGGAATGAAGTATTACAATTGTGACAAGTACCGAGACCACGTTCCCAATCATATGAAGCACACTTTGCTTTCACATTTTTAGGTTTTCTATCAGGAGAACAGTTAGGGCATATACCCTGCTTCTTTCCTTCTTCAAGCTTATGTTGATTGAATTCATCAATCAAAAATCCATTGATCTCTGTTTCTTGCATTTAATTTAATTTAATTGTTAATCACCATCCCTGCATTCAGGGCATATATCACAAAAATCGTACTCTTCTTCGGACATGTCTTTCTCGCATATTTCGCATCCCATTAAAACGGTAGATCATCTTCTTGTTGTGTTAATTGTGGAGCTGCTTGCCTTTGGTCATCTCTAGGAGCAGCGGCTACGTTATCTCCGTTAGTCCATACTACTTTAACGTTACCTAAATAAACCTTCGCAGCTTTCGCTTCACGTTCTTCTTTAGTTTGTTCTACGACTATTGGTCCTTGATTACCAAATTGGTCAACCTCATCGTTAATTGTAATTGTAACACCTAAGTAGTTACCCTTTTTTCCCTTGTAAATTTTGTCTTTAGGGATGTCATTTAAGTTAATGTTTGCTTTAATAATACTTGCCATAATTTCCTTTTGTTATAAAGTCTTGTTAATAAAATAATTGTTTGGATTAAAATCCGGGTTTTCGTAAAACAATTTATATTGTTCTACAGCTTGTTGTACTTTGTCCTTGCCATTCTCATAAAAGGCATCTGAACAATCGAAGATACCGATTTGTTTAGTCTTTTTATCTATAGCGATAAATACTAAATCATAACCGAATAACTTACGATAAATGTAGGCTTGACTGTCGTAATTGTAACGGAAGGCTGAGCTTCTAAATTTAGATATATCACTTGTTGTTTTAAGATCAATAACTAATTTTTCATCGTGATTAACGATATCGGCTTTACCTTTCCACATCATTCCTTCAATCTCACCAATTCCAGGTTGTTCATATTCAACATTGATACCGTTTATTAGATCTCTACATACATTGTTTGATTGCATTGTATCAATTAATAATTCTAGGTTATCTACTTCATGTTGTAATAAACACATTTCACCTCCTGAAATCTCTCTATACGCTTTTGTATTTCTTGTAGTTGATTCGACTATCCTGTACTTTTTGAGTTTTTCTGGCTCAAGTATCGCTGTATGGAAGTAACCCCCAACTAAAAAGTTAATATTTGGCTTTTGTGGCGTGCCAAGCGCAAGAGGATTTGTTAACAGTGTAGAAATATCAGAATTACTTCTAAATTGTCGACCAAAATCACCGTAGTAATCTTCATCGTTTCTAAGCTTATCTAATATTTCTTTTTTGCTAAAGTTTTCCATTCTTATAATGTTGTTAATTTAGTTTCTATCTCTTTTGAGATATTATACTTAGCTTTTATAGCTGATAACTTACCTCCTTTTTTAATAAATTCCACTGCTTTTGGATAAGCTGGGTCTTTTTCTGAGGTTAATGTGTTTTTTGCTACAGGTGCTTTACCGTGCGAATTTGTTGCGTCGCTATCCGCGGTGTCGTCAATTAAAAACAAATTACCAAGAGCATATTTTTTACCATAACTGGATGCACTACCGAACTTCTGAGGCATTTGCATACCTTTTTGATTTAGATCTACACCTACTATTGCAGTAGCGTGTATAGCATCAGTTCCATCGGTGATGGTAGCTTTAGATTCTAGTATAGGAAAATCAGTACTGGATATTAATGTTTCATTAATAGTAACTGATACACCTAACTCTAATAGAAAGGGTTTTGTTGCTTCTAGGATGTCTTCGGCTGATCTGAAATTGTATTTACCGAATGAGTTGTATCTACTCTTTTTTGATTTGAATTTTGTCTGGATTGCTGCCAGCTTTTCGTTTAGTTTCATATTAATATAATTACGTATTTAGTTACTCTTTTACATTACTCTGTACACTTAACTTAAAGGTAGTCAAGCACTTGCGTGTGATCTACGTTGTCTATTAATGTTTGTACAGCTTTCTTTTTTATCTCAGAAACAGTCACATAATAACGTGTTCCCTTGATATCTAATAAGCTAGCTATCTCTTTAGCCGAGTGCTTATCACAATCTAACCCGTATGAAAGTCTTAGTACTTCATATTCTTTTTCATCTAAATGTTTTTGCATTAAACTTTTTAAATACACATTCATTAATTGAATATTGTAAGGCTCTGACTCGTCTTCAATTTTATTAGCCCAACTGCTTTCATTGTCTTCATCGTTGGAAGATGGCTTATCTATACTTAAAAACATAGAATTAAAAAATAATGCAACAGCGGCTTTATCATCTGGGTTTTTACGTATTTCATTTAACTTGTGTTCAGGTATTCTTATGTCACCTCTGTTAATATCTATACGTCTTCTAATAGCTCCTTTGATTCGTTTGCTTAGAAATGATTTCAATGTTTTTTCAATGTCATCTGATGTGTTTAAAACCTCCCAATCAATTTTGTTCACTGCTTTAATTAAACCTTCGGAACCACATTGTATTAGATCATTGATACTTAATACACCGGATGCTTGATCTGATGTAGAAAACTTACGTGCTAGATTTTCTACTAAAGGAAGGAACTTTACTATAAGTTCATCTTTTGAATATTCATCCCACATTAAACCTTCTAAGTTTGCTATAGATGTTTTAACGTCTTCTTTGTATCTTATATAGTTTTGAATATTATACTTTTTCATGTTGTTTATTTAGTAAATTAAAATCTTTAATCTTCTGTTATACTTTCTTAAAAGCTTTGCTTTAACCTCTATGTTGCCTCCTAGAATAGTTATGTTTTTATTAAAACTGTACTCACCTTTAAAAGACGCAGTAACTATTTCGCTATGTAGTGAGGTTATTCTTGTTTCCAGAAACCTTACATGCTTTGCTTTTCTTCTGTTCTTTTTGTATTTCCGTATTAATATTTGCATAATTGTTGGTTTAATAATTCTTTTTCTTTCTTTAATTCATTGCTCATATTTCTATGTATAGTTCTCGCTGAACAGTTAAGCAATGAGGCTAATGCGTTGATAGTGATCTTGTTACCCTCTTCATTAATATCTAACATACATTGGTATATATCATCTTCAACTACAGCTTTAGATTTACCTACAAGTCTACCAACTATACTCATTTTTTCTCTAGGAGTTAATCCTGAATATTCTTTGAATATAATTTTTCTAATCTTGTTTTTTGGTGGAAACTCTAGATCATACATTAGAACATCGTAAACCATTTGTTCGTAATGCCATGTACTCATTTCAAAAGTAACAAAACCGTTTTGTTTATTGCATATTACTTTAGCAACTGCGTCAAAATCGTTTTGATCCATCTGAGGGTTTAAGTACCATAAAACAATTAAATGCCATTTAAGACTTTTATACGTGTTTATCTTAGCTTTACTTCTAAATAACTCATAACATTCATGTGTACCATCCTCGTAAAAATCACCCCAATCAAATGATTCTGTTGGTTTATCAGTGATCGGAGATCTTCTATATATGATACGTCTCTTGTTCAAAAATTCAAGGTTTCTGTGTGACATTAGCCTACTACTATTTATACATTAATTAACTATCGTCGCATTCTTGCGCAACACTTAAGGTTTCAAAGTGAATTTGATTTATTGTTAATAAATCTTTATGTTCATGCTTTAGACTTATTATCCATTTACTTTCCATGGCCTAGTTTTTATATCTTCGTTTTTATTACGCACACTGTGCTTTTCTTTTTCATAGTAGTTCCAATATGCTGTGACGCTATCACCGTCTACTTTATATTCATCAGGCATACATTGAGGAGGTTCTTCAAAACCGTTATCAATCATAGTGCTCGGCGGATACATTAGTGCTTCTCGACATTTACTTATTGTTAAGTGATGTTTGTTATACCTAGCCGTGTATTCTTTACCTAATGCTAGCATGTGATCGTACAACCAATTGTAATGGTGTATACTACTACGTACCCATATAGTACTAGGATGATTTAAGTGCGCTTTCTTGTAAGGTACATTATGCCCGTTTTCATAAACGTGATGTGCAGTACATAACATTTGAGCACACTCTAATATCATCTTAACCTTATGCTTGTCATAAAAGTAGCTCGCTGCTACCTTAGGATCTTCGTGTAAATAAAATATATTCATTAATATCTTTTTTTGTTTACTCTATTATAATACTCATCAAGTAACATATCAGCTACTTCTATACTTATCATATTCTCGTTGTATAATTTCCATATTAACTTACTCATAATTGCGTAATGTTTTATATAGTGGATGACGATAACTATTAGCTTTAGTACGCTCGAAATAAGTGAACGTAGCTCGTTTACCGATATAATTTTGCACATTTTCTAGTATATTGCGTCGATCTTGAAAGTTATAGCCTTTGCCGATAGGGCAACCGAACTCAATACCGTCGTCGTCACGCATTAGAAACTTACCGATTAGGCCTGTAAACTTACCTTTACCGGGTACATAGCCTACTATTGTCGCTTCGGTATCGTGAAAATCTTTAAATTTTTGTAAATTGTAAGATCGTTTACACTCGTAAACACCGTTTAAACGCAATATCGAGCCTTCGTAGCCTTGATCTAGCCAGTTTTCGTGTATAGCATTAGCGGATCCACGTGTTGCAGTTCTAAATGTTGGTACATATTTGACACAATAAGAATACAATGGAGCTGTAGATAAAAAATTCATACGGTTTTCAAACGTAAGATTAGTATCTACGAAATCGTAGCAATGAAATTGCACATAAGCCGCTGATTCAACTCTGTCACTAGCTTGTGGTTTAGTCTTACGAACTAATGAAATAATTTTTTCGAAATCATTTTTTAATTCGTGATTATATAATTCGCCGTCAAGTATAAGTTCAGGGTATTTTTCGAATACTGGTTTTAAATTTTCAAGTATGTGATCAATGTTTAGCCAGGGTTTACCCGTACGAGACCACGCGCCGTCTTTAGATATTACACAACGAACGCCGTCAAGCTTAGGTTGCATGAATACTTTCCCGGACCAGTCGACAGGTTTTTTGTCTACTTTGTATGCGAGCATAGGTTTTATCATAATTCTTTAATTTGGTTTTTAATGTTAGCTATTTTGTTTTCAGTAATCAAAGCTTTTTCAAATTGCTCATCTTCTACTTGACGATTTAGTTGATCTTCAAGTTCTTTAAGTTCAATAATAAGTACTTCTTCTTTTGACATACTAGGTGTACGACTTTTTAATTCTTCATATTCAGCGTAGAATTGCTGATCCCATTCTCTTTGCTTACTTAATAAAGCATCAAAAACTTTGTCAGCAATTTTTTTAGCTAAAAGATCTAATTCTTTTTCACTCATTAAGCGTATGTGAATTTGTATACAGGTAAAACATATTTGTTAATAAACTTACCTTTAGATTCTGAAGTACGTAAGCCTTCGAATACGTGGTTAGGAACCTTAGTGTAATTGTAAGATTGACCATTATTAAATGTTAATTTTAATCTATAAGTTTCATACTCATAAATTGCTGTTGAAATTGCAGTAGAGTTTACTTGTACAATTTGCTTAGGTAATACTAATTTGTTCATAATTTAATTTAATTTAGTTTAGTTATTATTATTATCGATTTGTATTCGTGTTTGTTTTGTA
>Ga0233412_10001634_pt1 | contig 11447 bp, 13 predicted proteins | sample Na_anoxic_4_MG_FD_180667 | JGI IMG/M metagenome (GOLD analysis project Ga0233412, IMG submission 180667) | Seawater microbial communities from Saanich Inlet, British Columbia, Canada - Na_anoxic_4_MG | ecosystem: Environmental > Aquatic > Marine > Inlet | place: Canada: British Columbia... | reverse complement strand
GTATGGGCGACTGCCGTGAAGGTCTCGGTGATACCGTTGATCGTGATTGTCCAATCACCCGCTGCGGCAAGGGTGATGGTGAACTCGACGATTTGGGCTTGGTCGTTGTCGATGCGACCTACGGCGATTTGGTTGGGTGCGGGACTCTGCGCAAAGCCGGTGGTTACCCTGGCTTGTGCGTCCGCTGTTAGATCCGCGTCTGCGGCAGCATCGGATGCGCTGGCGTAGAAACGGATGCGTTCTGTAAATCCTACAGGCAGGTTATGGCATCCGATAAGCGGCGTGCCGAAACCAGCTTGACTCACCGCTGGTGCGGAGAGACTGATGTCAATATCAATGATGCTGTCAATGGACATGGTTTGTCTCCTTTATGGCCATGTAATTATGAAGTTGGGATCGAGCTCGTCAGGGTTTTGATTCTCAATATTCCCCCCAATGACAGCCTGCTCTAAAACCCTGGCTCCAATGGAAAGAGTGGTTGTTCTTCCGAATGCATACTCATAGTCCTGCTGCTTTCTCGGCTCATATTGAGTCGAAAGCTGAAGAGGACGATCATTTATGCCAGTTAATGGCTTCATAATCTCAATACCGTTTTCTGTGTTGTATTCTATTACATCACTTCTGCGGATAGATCTGGCTATTGTACTCATCATATCCCAAGAAGTGCTGCCATGAGCCATTACTTGAACAGATCCTGCCCTGTGCTCGGATATGCAAATCTCATAGGTTCCGTCTACGTTACGGTTATCTGTGACAATCTCAAAGGGATATTGAACAACACCCTCACTGATAATGCTAAGAAGTACAAACGGGCGGTCGAGACGTATGGCTCCCTGGTTGGAGTAGATCACCTCGGCGTCCACGCTCTCACCAGCAAAAGCCTTCACAATCCACAGGCGCAAGTTCACCTCTGTGTCTGTAGGCTGGTATGTTCGAGTCTCGGCCACTTAGCACTCCTCCGTGAATGCACCAACTTCAATTTCTGGCTCAACCAGAATCCACTTCCGGTGGGGCAACAGACCAAAAGCTGTCTTGTAATCCTCTACCCCATGCACATAGAGAAACCGACCATCCCACTCAACCCGGTCTGGCTCATACGACTCTCCAGTCGTTCTGTCCGTGCCACCCATACGCAGGTGCGTAGTAGACGAAGTGTAAAGCTTGAACGTGCCCCTCGGCCTCCAACCAGCAGAATCAGATATGAGCTCTTCGTCAGTCGCAGGCTGCAAGCTACCGTTGACCTGAAACCTGAGAATCTCAGTTACCTGGATCACTCCATCAACCACTGTGCGCTCATAGCGGCGCACCTGATATGTGGCAGAAGACAAAATCATTGAGCTTCCAACCTCGCCCTAAGCTCGGACTTCGTTCCACCCGTATCGAGCCCAAGAGCCTCGCAGGCTGCCTTCATTTCCGACTTGGTGCCTGAGAGTGCTGCGGCCATGTCAACGCCACTGCCTGGCTTCTCAGGTGCCGGTGCTTTGCCGGATGACTTAGGGGCTTTTCCAAAAGCAGCTCTACAGATGACGTTGGCTTCGCGCCTAAGCAAGTTCTCGTCATAGGTGTAGGCCGGCTGACATCTGCCCTTTCTTACCAACGCAGCAGCAGCTTGCGTGGGGAGTTCGAAGATGTAGCTAGCCTCTCGTCCCTTTGCTCCTTCTGGCATTGGTCCCCAAGTCTTACCTGCCACCTTCATCTCTTGCATTGCTATGAGTTTAACCATGGCTTTCCCCTGTTATTTGTCGACCCACTTGGTGCCGGTATTGGTTCTAATTTCTGATCTGATTGAATTGCTCAACGTGCCGTGTTCTGTCAAAGGATCATCAAAGCCCTTGAGAGCTATTGTGTATGGACGGTTTTCCGGCTCTTCTTTGTCGATAATGTTTTGGCTTATCTTAACGGCTAGAGACTTACCATACTGATTCAAAATCTCTTTGACGTTGGCAGCGCCTTTACCCGCCCACATCTTGTTTGGAACCTTAATATGAGTCAGGTTGTTATGCCGGTATGCTGGGCGAATAAAGGGGCGCTCAGGAATCTTAGAGCCCACCCCCTTTGGAATACCAAATTCGTTGCTATAGGCCACCTGAAACATTGTCAGGCCGCTTTCATAGACGATGTCCGCTTGAGGCTTGAGAACGCCAACATGAGCAGCATTGTTTCTGGCGCCCGTTGCAATGCCTCTAAGCAAACGACGAAGTGGAGCTATGTTTATCTTTATCTTTACTCCGCTCTTCTTCATATCACTACCGGGCCTATGGTGAAGGGAGTGGCTACTACAAGCTCGCGAAGACGGATGTACTCAAGGCCGTAAATGGTCGTGCGAAGCCCCTCATCACCAGGGATGGATGCACCACCACCCGCTGTGGAACCATAACTGACTTGCAAGTCACCAGTCTTGACCTGAGTAATGGCGCCGGGAGGCGCTATGCCACCAGATCCAGCGGCAGCACTGTCCTTTGCGATCTTCATCATGTGCGCAGCTAGAGCTAAAGCAGCCTGGTTGAAGAAAAAGCCCCATATGGGCGCCTCGAGCTCACCCGCAGCCAACCCGATGAAGTAATCCACAGTGGTGTCTGGATAAACCAACACGTCGGCAAACTCTGGGAATCTAACCCGCAGATTGTCGCTGCTTGCACTCACAACTCAACTAACTCCGTTCCAAGCTTCCTGGCAATGCGAGGATCTTCTTTGATCTTATTCCATACTGTCTTTGATATCTCCGTCACCCCAGGCTGGTTGCCAGGAATGTTGGTCGAAAGAGGAACGAAAAGAACACTGCTCTTTTCCATCCCCTTGGCATCCCAGGTTGATAGGTTTACTCGGTATGGACGATCGGTCATGTTCCGAATCTTAACTTGCTGTTTCACGTGTGTCTCTCCTGCTATTTGGCAATAGGGTGTCCGGCTTGCTTGCCGGGAGTGCCGGACGAACTCCCGCAGGGGTAAGACCCTACTTTAAGCGAGCTCTCCGACAACCATTTCCAGGGGACGCGGGGTGTAGAATCCACCACTGCTGGCAATGTTGTTGACGACGAACTCAAGGTTTCGTCTCTCAACCGGCAACTGCCGAAAGACGATCGGTGCGACGTATCGAGCATTCATCGGGTCTTTCCGATACGCCAAGGAAAGCTTCTGCCCACCATTTTGGTCAGCATCGCATTCCCAAGCTTGCTCGATCATCTCAAGGAACGGGTTGTTGGCGACCAGGTACGCAGCGATTGTGGTATCGCTTGTCGGACTCCTCGGAGTCGAGTTAATGTATGCGTACTCATCGGGAGGAAGCACCAAGCAATTCGGGCTCGCCGTGGTCTTCGACAGAGAGTTGACGCCGTTGATCATGTCATTGAGTTCGTCAATGATCTGAGTCGCCGTCGAAGCGCTGCTGATTGGGTTGGCGAACGCAAAGCGAGGAATGTACGGGTGTGCGAGCACTCCCCACAACCCAGCTTGCTGGTCTCCGAACCAGCAAAGGCGGTTGTGCTTTCGCTCGATGGCTTCTCGTGCAGCAAACCCGAGATCTTGGTCAAGAGGCTGGCTAGACATGCTAGCTGCCATAATGTCCATGACCGAGTACGAGTACGAGTCGCCCAGCATTCTGATTGAGCGAGTCTCTTCCTTTCGAGTGACGTTCACACGAGGAAGGTCGTCGGCGTAGTTCGCGATCAGCGTCGCCTCGCCTGTCGGCTCCATCAGTCGCTGAGTGTAGCTCGTCGCGCCTTCTGGAACACTCGAATCAATCGAGAACAGTTTGAAGGCATTCGGAGGTGCTACCTTGGCTTCCAAGGTGCGAGCATAAATGTACTCCAGCTCTCGCTGGAAGAAATATCCTACACCGGAGGACAAGACATTGTCCTGGCGTCGGCCTTGTGAGTAACCACGTGCTTGCTCGTCGAGGAAGCGCATGTCATCAGCCCTGATTACGTCGATCTTCATTTGGCTAACTCCTTGAGTTTATAGGTTGATTTCCAAGACGGCCAGGCCACTTCCCGCTTGGCGAACCCAACGAGCTTCAAGCCACTGAACAAGACCCGCACCGGCTGCCGGAGCGAATCCACCAATTTTGTCGAGAGCACCTGCCGCTGCCGTTCTTACAAAGACAGGATCTGCTGGTGAGGTCAATGCCGCCTCGATTTCTGCGTAAACTCGGCAGTTGTGCATGACCGAGACCATCGAGTTCCCAGGGTACTCGGCTGCGAGTGCTCCATCTGGAATCTCGCGTGTCGGGTCGTACCCGGATACTCCCAGCCCTTGAGCTGTGAGATCTGCCGAGTTGGCGACGTCGACTGCGTTGATGAGTTTGCACAGTTTATTTCCGTGCGCTCCCAATCCGTCCTCGATGACGCAGCGTCCGAATGGGATCGCTGCTGCGGTTGCGTTCGCCGCGACGCTTGCCAGCGTAAGCTGAGCATCGGCCTCGCTGATCGTGTATCCAACGCCGCCAGTTGTAGCGGTGATAGTCACAAGCGAGACACCGTCCGAGACGGCTCCGACGGTACCGTTGACCAGCGGCTCTGCCTCGATGGCGGCTGCGAGCCCGTCAGCGATCTCGGCAACCGTTGCGGCTGCGTCAGATGTGTAGTTGCAGTCAACGCCGTTGATTGTAACGGTGTAGAGATGCAAGTTGGTGGCACCAGTGGCGGTGACAGTATCGATCTGCTGTGCTCGCGGATCGTCGTTTGCGTAGCTCATGACGTCGGCAAATCCGTCGTCTGCTTGAGCACCGGGGACACCGGCAATGCGCTCTGCACGCACAAGGCCTTGAAGTGGTGAAGGCATGATATCTCCTTAGTTACTGTAAACGTTATTGATGTAGGAGGTGTAAGCATCTTGTGCCTGCGCCATTCCCTTTTGAGAATCGTCTCCGCGTGTCTCTTCGCTCTTGAGAAGACCCGTTGCGAGCGCCTCGGTTGTCTTGACGACCTGCTGCTTGCGCTTGAGGTAGTCGTAGACCGAATCGACGTATGCCTGAGAATCGAGGTTCTCGTTCTCTTCGCCGTCGAAGTGACGTCGCACGATCTCTCGCTTGATCTCGTCATTGGTGAGCGTGTCGGCGTCGAGCTTGATGCTCTTCGCCTGGGTGAGCAGAATGAACCGCTCGTTTGCCCAAGCGATGCGCCCGGCTTCGTCGTCGCTCCCGGCGTCGACTTTCATCGCGTCAAGCTCGGCTGTTGCCGTATCGAGCTTGGCTTGCATCTCTGCGTACTCAGTACGAGTCGCTTCGAGCTCGGCGTTCATCGCATCGAGCTTGCCACGTACTTGTGCTTCATGATCCTCGATCGCTCTCTGAATCGCGTGCGGCTCAGTGACTGAATACTCGCGATCATCGACACGCACCAACAGAATGCTGGTCTGATTGCTGTCCATGTGTTCCTCCTCATCATGGTCGTCGTCTTCCATCTTCTCGCGGTACTTGTCGATCAAGCCGCGTACTAACTCTTTGTCTTCGTCTGAAATGTCAACGCCGCCCCGGCCACCACCTAGAACGCTGGAGATTGCGTTGAGCGCTCTCGGAACTGCGTGTAGTTTGGCGTCAATGACGTCTGCGAACGGCAGCTTGTAGGCTGCGAACTTGTCCGCGTTATCTGCATCCACATACATAAAGGCCTGGGCAAATTGAGCGTTGGGCTCTTCTTCTGCCTCGGCCCAGGCGCGCACCCTCTTAAGGGCCGCTTTTGAGTCCCACTGATAATCCTTGGGAGCCAGCGGCAAATCTTCAAAATCGGGCACCATATCGATTCGATAGGCAGCATCCATCCTAAGTGTTGCTTGCTTGCCCGCTCGTCCACGGTCCACAAGTGCTAGATGATTGTATCGAATGTTTCTTTGGATGGCGTCGTAGCGATGGTTGGTGCCGTGTGCGTCAGTCCAGACACCTGACGTCTCATCAACATCAGCATGGTAGCCGCAAGAGAGCTCAAGGCGACCACTGTCTATGGCGTCAATCGCGTCTTGCCGCATGATGGTACCGCGCACCTTGACGAACCCGTCGGCATGGTCCTGCTCCCAGACGACCTCTGGGTCCACAGTTCCAGCGGCATACTTGTCAGCGTTCGCAGCATCGACGAACTCTGGGGGGTGCTCGTTGGTAATTGGCTTTCTCGCCAGGCTGGCTAGAGATTCTGGGCTGCCAACCTCTTCAGGTGGACGCAACTCTCGGATAATGGAGCCGTCAGCGCGGCGGTAGAGAAACACACCCGCCCTCGTAGCCCGGCCCTCAACGTAGAGAAAACCCTCTTCTGTGCGATGTGCCGGGTGAAGCTCACCTCGATCAAAGCGCATTACAGAGTCTTTCTTCTTCGTCTTGTCGTCTGCACCCGTAAAACCAATAATGAACGTGATCTCGTCCTTTTCTGGCTTCATGCGGTAGTTGAACTTCTTGTCTTGAGGATCATACTGACGAAAATGATACATGTCGTCAGTCTCGTGAAAACCACTCGTGATGAAATGGTGGTCCTCGTCAGGATCAGAATTCTTCTTGAGCCACTTGATCGCATTTTCCTTCGTCCAAGTCGACTTGTGGAAAATTACAGTCTGTATGTGCGTCCTGTCGGGCGCTTTGCGCATCACTTCTGGCATAGGGGTCCTCCTGCTGTCTTAGAAAACAGATTTAGAAAGGAAATGTCAACCTGGTGGTACACTATGTGTAAGTGATAGTGTTGGGGTTACGCACAAAGGTGATCAGAAGCTTTCTCGCTGCACCAGTACAGTTGCGAGATTCCTGATCTCGGTTCAGTTTTTCCCACGCCAGGACTGTGCGTGTGGTTACTGCCAACATGTCAGCAAACTCATCACGAGTCATATCCAAGCTTTTGCGCACGTCACGTATCGTCTCTGGGGGGAGGGGGTCTTGAGTTAAGTCAAAACCGAGATCCTCCGGCTCTTCTTCCCGAAGACGAATTGTATTCCACGTCGTCCACTTCCCCATCTACCAACTCCCCTCTGATAATGCGGACCTCGCGTGGGGCATCAATGCTTAATCGAACACTGCTGCCCTTAGTCGCACTGACCATGATGACAATGTCATCGCCAATGTAAATCCGCTCTCCCTGCCTGCGTGTAATCGTCAGCACCGTGGCCTCCTTCCCTAGAGGGTTATGATATGATTCTTATGTTCTCCGCTATCAGGCCAACCCTGACCCCTAACTCATCTACCAATATGCCGTCGTAACCATCCTCGATGAGACCAAGGCGCAATGCCTGGTCCAACTGCTCCTTCGTGTAATACCTAGAGCCCGCAAGCTGAGTCGGAGCGTTGGCAAAGAGAGCCTTGAAGCGCTTCGCAACTTCCCTTGAAACCTCAGTGTAAGAACCGCGAAGAGGATTCAGCATCTTAATGGCTACATCAACCCGGCTGCTACCAAGACTCGGTATGCCACCAGGAGTGGTGTACATCCCAGCACCCATATCCAATCCCTCACCACTCGATAAGTCGAGAGGATCATCCGGGTCAGCATCTGTGTAGAAAGTGGTGATGGACTCGTTTTCACTGTTCGCTAGAAACTTACCAGCCTGGCTAGCTAGAATCGTCGCACTTACCATCTCCCCAGATGAACCATTCGTCGGTCCAATGTTGGTGCTGGAGGGGTAAGGAAGCTCAGATGGAGCAGTGGCCAAAGCTTGGGCCTGAACACTCTCTTCTGTAAAATCTTGGGCCATGGGCTCCGCTACACAACGACAATTGGGAGGATCACCAGGATTCCCATCGTCAGGTGGTGCGTTCCACGAAAACCTGCGACCCTCGCGCTCAGCATGAGATGGACGCACGCGATTGTCCAACATCGTGCGCCAAATATACGTCGCACCACCAGCATCCTGCTGAAGACGCTCAGTCAAATTCGAATGCTGGGTAGACAACTCATTGCCCGCAATAAACACACCCGCATTCCGCGCAACACTGTTGCGGTGATTCAGATCCTGCTGACTAGCGCCTCGCTGAACCAAAGGTATCAACTCAGAATGGCGCCTCGTAGCTATCTGCTTGCCCTTCGCATGAAGCTGAAACAATGAAGACCTAGCGTATTGAGCATGCTGCGGGACTCTCGGATCTATCCCCGTAGCTACCTCCATCTGACGACGGAACTGCTTGCGACTAAACATGCTCACCTGCTCAGACGTGCGCTGAAAACTGCGCAGCCTGCGGTCATAGCGAGAATACCAAGAGATGAGGTAAGCTATCGCCGCAACGTAGAGTGCCTCGTTCGTCTTGCCCTTGAGAGCCTGGTCGGGACTGTCAGAGAACATCTCCCATAACTCACGCTCGGCCTCGAAGATTAAGGCCTCTGGCTGAACACTCCTGGGGATGGCGGCGTCGACTCGGATGCGAGGATGCAATTGCCACTTCCTTGTGTGCGTCTCCATCATTACAAATCGCCCTTCTCCCTCATGTTCGTGCGCACATTGTGACAGGACGCGCAAACAGGCACCACCTTCTCAGGCTCATCGTAATCACTCGTATGATCGTACTGACTAGCCCTGCTCTTGCACTTGTGGCCAGGATAACCAACGCACTTGCGCTTCTCAGGTGGATCCAACTTGCCAGACTCAATCAAAGTCTGAATGCGCCTACGGGCTGCCCTGACATGCTTGGGATCACTGTTCTGATCAAAGAATATCTCGGCCTCGTCTTGAGGCTGCATGAGACTCGTCTGCTTCGACTCGTTGATGATAATATCCGTCGTAAAACCTGCCGACGCAAAGAAAGATGTCCTCACCTCCGTTGGTGAGAGTACGCCGCGATCAATGAGAATCGCTGCAAACTCCGCCATAGTACGCATCGTCTTCGCACGCTCCTCTTCGGTCGGCTCCTGCAACGGATTGGCTACTACCAAAATCTCACCAGACACCTTGGGGCCATCGGTGGACTTCGCCAAAAGCTCGGCTACATACTGAATATTCGGAACGTAATAGAGCTCCTGGTGAGCACGTACCGTATTAAGCCAGTTCCTCGCACCCGCCGAATCATCCGTCGACAAACCCGCTGGTGGGGTTCCGAAAAGAAGCGTCAGGGGCATGCCAGCAGCAGAACCAAACGACTGCGCAACGCGGTCATACAAACCGTCCAGTCCAGCTACGTTCGTAGACTGCTTCTCGTAACTCTCGCCCTCCGCATCAAGCAAAAACACATTCAACATGCTCTGCCCAATATTGGCTGCCTCAAAACGAGTAATCAGCTCCGCTGAACCATTCTTCGCCTTCGCGAGTTGACGCAAGCCGCGCATCCGAAAAACTGCCTGATTGAAAGTCTGAACAATGTTGCCCATCGCCTTCTCAATCATACCCAGGTTGCACATCGACTCAAACACACGCTGCAACACCGAGTCGCCCCAGTAATCCTGGTCCGATCGGAGCGACGGAGGAAGAGTGACACCCTCAAACCTAAGCATGCGAGACGAATGCACCTTCATGCCAACAATGCGCTCGCTGTCGCTCTCAATGCTGTAGGAAGCATACTGAACCTCATAGGTCTGAGGATAACCAAAATTGGGACTCGATGGATCCCCCTCAAGAGGACCGCTAAGCAAACTCCAACGATCAATCACATAAGCAAAATCGATGGACTTGATATTGTCCATGTCCACAGGCTCAGATGGATCCCTGCCGTCATCAATGCCCAAAATGACAGCAGCCCCCCCGTATAGACGCGACCACTTATCTGCCTGATTCAACTTGGGCATCAAACCAAGACGCTGGAAGTCTCCCTGAAAAGGACTACTACCAGCATCAGACATCGCGGTCGTTGTGAACCCACGGCGCGTGGACTCGTCAGGAAGAAGCTCAACTATACGAGCAGAATAATGATTGTTGCGATAGAGGATCTCTAGCTCTGGAGACGATAACACAGCAGGCTGCTCAACCACATTCTGTGTAGTCCGATCCCTGGGACCACCAAAACCACTGAGCAAGTTGCGTAAACTGTCAAAATACTCCACGCACTACCTCCACCAGACGATTTCACTGCGCTTGCGAAACTGTGCCCTAGCCAACGCTAAAGCGCAAACACAGTCATCATGCATCCCACCAGGAGCACCATACTTGACCAGCCCACGCTCATACTTATACTCAAACGCCTTCAACTCAGATGATAACACACCAGATGGAAGTTGAAAGACACTCTGCTGCAAGTCAAGGGACAACCCCTCCATCAACTGCTGCTTACTGCTCGATGTGAACTTGAATCCAATGAAGTTCGACTTGTCGTTCGCCTTCAAACCATCAAGAATCGGATCACCCAAACCAGTGCTGTCTACCAAACAGGGAATATCACCCACGATCGATGAAATCAAATTCGTAGTAGTATTCCAATTGTGCTGAAATCGCTCAAACGAACAAACATCACCCGAACTGTTCAAACCAATCATCACCGTCCAATCCTTCGCCTTACCAAGGTCAACACCGAAACAAACAGGAGGACCCATAGCCAGATTAGGACGCTCCGCACGCTCAATATGGTGAGCACCAAAAGGATTACCCTCGTAATCACTAGCCTCAGCCATGTAGAGCTCTTTGAAGATGTTCTCAGTCAAATCTCGCTGCGCTTCAGCAATCTCATCCTCATGAATCACACCACCATCAACCGCATCAAAAATAGTCAACTTGTGATAGCCCAAACCAGGCTCGCCGGCCTCCGCTTTCCTACACATAGTGTAGAACCAGTTCTTCCTACCCTTCACATTACCGATCACCCGCAATGGGGAACGCGGCTTCGTTGTACATGAACGCACCGCCGTCCAAACCTCCTCCCGGCAACGAGAAGCCTCATCAATAACCCCACTCTGAATATCCTCACCATAAAGGTTATCCGGCCTATCACCACTCTTGAAACTCCAAACACTACCAGTGCGCAACTCAATAACCTGCAACCGGCGGTCAATGCGCTTAACCAATGCCTCCGGAACCATGTCGATCGCACGATCAAACGCAATCTTAGCCTGCAAAGTAATCGGAGCTACCCACCAATGATGCCCCTTGCGCTTCGATATCTGATCCAACTGCCAAACCAAACACCCAGTCGTCTTACCACTCTTCGTACTCGCCTCAATAAACACATGACGAGCTACATCAAATACAGCATTCCGCTGCTTCGCATACAACGGAGCTACCTCTATCAAAACCTCGCCCATATACACCCCTGCGCGCTCCCTGGCCCATACACTCTGTTTGAAACGCCCTGCGCTGTCAAGGGTACTGGACACCCACTTTTTTCGCCGGATCCCATAGATCTGGCATGCGCCTACCGATCGGTAGGTGACCCAAAAGGTCAACAAGATCAACGACTTAGGTGTGGTGTGACATGTAGATCATAGGCCAAAAATGGGCCGATCTGGCATGGTGCTAGGGTACCACGCCTAGATCGGCCGATCGATGTGAGTTATGAGGGGGGGGGTAGCGCGCGCGATCAGTTAGTCGAGTTGGGTTGATAACCCTCTCTCCGGTCACCTTGGGGGG
>Ga0233412_10001631_pt1 | contig 11455 bp, 12 predicted proteins | sample Na_anoxic_4_MG_FD_180667 | JGI IMG/M metagenome (GOLD analysis project Ga0233412, IMG submission 180667) | Seawater microbial communities from Saanich Inlet, British Columbia, Canada - Na_anoxic_4_MG | ecosystem: Environmental > Aquatic > Marine > Inlet | place: Canada: British Columbia... | reverse complement strand
AATGTGCATCGTTATCGATGCGAATCGTGAAGAAAATGCAGCGTTAAGATTTATGCACTCAGGAAATTACAAAAAAAGCCTGATGGAAGATGAATGGCAGCCGTTATCGGACGAGACGGATGCCAGTTGGGCCGATGATGAATATGTCATGCTTGAGGCTGATCCGGGTGATGTGATTTTCTTCGATTGTTACGTGCCGCATGGTTCGCCGCCGAATGACAGTAACAAGGGTCGGCGCAATGTTTACCTGACGTTTAACAAGACTTCGGACGGTGATTTGCGGGCCAGTTATTACGAAGATAAGTGGAAGGCCTATCCGCCTAATGATATCGAACATTCTCGCAGCGCCGAATCATTCAGGGTCTGAGGAGCTGGAAAGGCACCTGTTCAGGTGCGTCTGAACCAATAACGGCCGATGAGCGCTGAGCGCCCCATGAATGAGGGGAAGCCGCGCCGTACCTCTGATGCGTCCTCGATCAACTCAAACTCAGGTGCGAGCAGTTGGCATAATGTGTCTGCGTAGGTACGTTGCGGGCCGATCGGCCACCAGTCCCACCAGCCGCGTCGGCCAAAATGTATCAGGATGAAATCACCGCCCGGAAGCAGCCAGTTCAGTAATTGAGCCTTGTATGCACCCAGTTCGATCGTGCCGGGTGTATGCAGGCACCCGACATCCAGTACGACATCAAATGGGTGGCTTGCAGACCAATTCCCAACATCTGCCTGTACTGCTTCGATGGCAAGATCGCTGTCGACAATACGGGCCTGCAGCATCGTGATGGCTTGCACCATGAAATCTATGGCTGTGACCTGGTAGCCACGTTCTGCCATATAAATAGAGTAGGTACCGGAACCGCAGCCAATATCAAGCGCTCTGCCGAGTGTATTGCGTTGGTTCAGAGCTTTGACGAGCAAGGCCGGTGGAGCTGCCTCATGCCATGGCAGGTCCTCAGGCTTTTTGGCAGATTTGTACAGGCGATGGAAAATGCCTTTGCTTTGTGCGCTCATTGATCCGGTCAAACGGGCCGATCGCCGCAAATCGTAACCCGGTGCATCGTACGTTGCGATGCATAGTCGACGCATGCGTAGTGTTGAGTGCAGCGGTTGTCCCACATTGCGATCGAGTCATTGGCCCAATGAAAACGTACCTGGAACTCCGGTTGCTCACAATGTTCGATCAGGTACGCCAGTATTGCATCGCTCTCGGCGCGATGTAGATCCTTGATGTGCGAAGTAAAGTTGCGATTGACGAACAAACACTTGCGACCTGTTTCCGGGTGTGTCCGCACCACCGGATGTTCGACGGGTGGTGTTAATTTGTGAAACTGTCCAACCTGTTTTGCTGACCATGCCTGCTCGAGAAAATCGGCCGGCATGCTGATGGCGATGTAATGAATCGCCGTCATTTCGTCGAGAAACACTTTCATTGGCGCCGACAAGGCATCGTAGGCTGCGTACAGGTTGTTCCACATCGTGTCGCCGCCGGCTTCCGGTACTTCGATGGCTCGCAACACGCATTCCTGTGGGGGTTCGGCCTGATAGGTCAGGTCCGTATGCCAAGTGTTGGACTGATACGCCATTGATGCTGGTCCATCAGCGGTGCTTTGCAGCTGGAGAATTTCGGGGTAGCCCTCAAAATTCGGGATATATGGATGAATGTGCAGCTTGCCGAAGCGGCGGGCAAATGCGATCTGTTGATCGGGCGTGACTTTCTGGTCGCGGAAAAAAATTACAAGATTATCGAGCAACGCCTGATGAATTTCATTGAAGGTTTCGTCATCGAGCGACTGAGTGAGATCAGCGCCGGTAATTTCGGCGCCGAGAGCGCCGGTCATGGGATGGATGCCGATGTGTTTTTTTATTTCACTTTGTCTGACTGCCATGATCTTTGCCCCCAAGTATGTTCTGATTTACCTGTGGTGTCGGTCTTAGCGTCTTGGACGTAAGGTTTGGCGCGTGACCGGAATTTACAGGTCTAAGCAATGGTATTTATATAAAATAATCTCAGAATATTTATATATACCAGTCAGTCTCCTCTTAGGCTGTAACCGCACAATCCGTAATTTCCGTAACGGTATTCAGGTGACAGAGCAGTCTGCATAAAACTCGTGGCTGTGATTCGGTAACAGAAACGGGAAGATTTCTTTCTGGCGGCCGGCAACCACATTTTTTGAGAACAATATGCGCTCTTCGATGCTGTCCCACTGCTCGATCATGATCAGTTGCACCCCTGGATCGTCATGCGGCGGCTCTGCGTGCTTGGCGAGTTCTTCAGGCGAATACAGTTTTCTGATGGCTGTTGCCATCGAGCCGGTCTTGGCGAGGTAAATCTGGCGGCCGTGATAGCCCGGTGCCTCACGTAACAGAGGTTCGAGATCCTGATAAAAACGTACGACATCATCTTCGTGTCCGGTCTTTATTATTATCGTTACGATGTAGGGTTGCATGGTGGAGTTCTCCATTTTTCTGTTGCAGATCGATACCATAGTGCAAGCGACGCTAAATCTGTATGGGCAAGCCAAATTCAGCCTGATCATCTACGTATATATACGTATTTCTGCTCAATTGCCGCCGGCGTAAACCTAGACATTCAAAATAATTTTAAGGTTGTGGCTGTGGCTGTTTCTATTAAGTGAAGAGCTTGAGCAACCTTCGACCGAAAGGGAGAACGTCTATGTATATCAACTTCTGGTACGTTGCCTGTCAGGCTGCAGATCTCACATTTGGGGCACAACAACCGATCAAGGTTACGATGCTCGGCCACCAATTCGCCGTGTGGCGTGACACCAAAGGCAAAGTCTGTTGTGTGAGCAATACCTGTTCGCATCGCAGCGGTGCGTTGGCTGACGGCCGCATTCGTGGCGACTGCGTCGAGTGTCCGTATCACGGCTGGACCTTTAACGGTGAGGGATCCTGCGTGCGCCTGCCATCACTGGGGCCTGATGCAAAAATTCCGAGTCGAACACGGGTAGATGCCTACCCGGTAGAAGAGCGTTATGGACTAATTTTTGTTTTTCTCGGTGATCTTCCCGAAGCCGAGCGCCCGCCGATTCAGCCGGCACCGGAGTGTGATGATCCGGACTGGCGATTTATTGCGCTGAGCATGGACTGGAAAATTGATTACAAACGTTCCGTTGAGAACACCATAGACCCGGCACACAATGAGTTTACCCATCCGACGCATGGCTTCCTTGGTGTCAAAGAGGATTACACGGTCGAGGAATTTGAACTTGAGGACACCGACTGGGGCACGGGGTTCATGAAGCCGATGCAAGCGCCGCCACTGGCCCAACGTGATATGCGTGAGGAGTCGGGTCGGGAGGGTGAGGGCGTAGCCTATGCCGGATCCGGTAGCCATGGGCCGAATGTCACCTGGACGAAGATCCATGTCTCGGATAAAGCATGGTTCCATGGTTATGCATTCCATACACCGATTAACGAAAAGCTTGACCGTATTTTTGTGCTTTTCGGCCGAAACTTTATGCAGGATCTAAAGTATGACAAGACTTTCGAAGATCGCGGTTTATTTATTGCCGAACAAGACCGCTATGTACTGGAGCCGATGCGTCCGGCAATGACACCGATTAACAGTAAACATGAATTTCTTGTACCGGCCGACAAGGCGGTCGCACGTTATCGGGATTTTTGCCAGGAATGGGAAGACAAGGGCTGGCGTATTGACGTCAATCAGGTACGTGCAGATCAGGATAATGTTGCCTATGCCATTCCAAGTCCGGCCCGCCACGAATCCAAAGGATGGGTATTGCCCGCTGTACCGACGATAGCTGGTACAGCGAGAAACGCCAAGGTTGCCACCGGGTAGGCATCAGGGCGTTACGTCTTCGATGCTGTTGCGGGCGATGACGATGCAGAGATCAAGAGCAACAATTATTTCTGTCAAGCGCGAAAGATTCTCGTGACAGAAATTTTGGCCGTATCCGTCATACGACCGATGCGCTGCTGCCGGCAGTCCGGTAATTTCTACTCTATAAATTTTCTGGGTCGGGCGGTGCGGTTATCTGTGATTCCATAGCCTGATTCAATGAATCGACCTCGGTGCAAATTACGAGGTAGGTGACGCTTGACCAGATAGCTGAGATATCCTGCCTTCGAAGCATTGGTCGGGCTAGTTGGCGTCGTCGCGAGCGTGATCGCTTCATTCACGCTCGTGCCGGCTGCCGGCGCTACATAAAATTTATAACCCATTCACTGAAAAATTACCGATGCAGCAGCAATTTTTGGTCAAGCTTCATTGCGATGTTTTGTCGCCAGTCACGACAACTCATTGTACGTATCTGGCTCACGGATATTACGTATGTTGATTTAAGGGTAGCGGGGCTAACGTGCGGCTCTGGAGCTAAACGTTCACATCAGTACCGTGAGCGCGTAACAGGATTGGGGTTGTTCTAAAACATCACTTATGTATTTGAAATGCTTGTTGGTAGCTCCCAGTGTTACAGCTGCACGCAATGATGAGTATGCAGAAATTAAATGAAAAACGCCTGATTGATCCACTGGGCCGAACTATTGACTACGTTCGGTTATCCGTAACGGATAAATGCAATTTACGTTGTACGTACTGCATGCCGGAAGGGCATAAAGTATTTGAACGGCTTGATGAATGTCTAACGTTTGGCGAAATCGAACGAGTCATTCGTGCATTTTCAGAGCTGGGTGTCCGACGTGTACGCATTACCGGCGGCGAACCCCTGGTAAGAAAGAATATTCCGGAACTGGTGACGCGATTATCCACACTGTCAGGGGTCGAGGATCTGTCGCTCAGCACCAATGCTGTGTTGTTGGCGAGCCAGGCAGAAGCCCTGCGCAACGCAGGTATCAAGCGACTTAATGTGAGTCTCGATACATTGCGTCGGGACCGGTTCGAGGAAATCACCGGTAACGATGACTTCGATCGCGTACTCGATGGTCTGATGATGGCCAGACAGGTTGGTTTTGAGCCAATCAAGGTCAATATGCTTGCGCTCAAGGGTCAGAACGATGATGAAGTCATCGACATGACTGAGTTCTGCATCGAAAACGGTTTCAGCCTGCGATTTATCGAAACGATGCCGATGGGGTCTGCCGGCCGTGCGGTAACTCACCATTACATGCCGTTAAGCGACGTCAAGGCACAACTCGAAACAAAATTTGATCTCGTACCTAGTGTTATGCCCGGTGGCGGCCCGGCACGCTATTACCGCATTGACGGCAGTGATTCGAACATCGGTTTTATCACACCAATTTCCAGGCATTTCTGCGATACCTGTAACCGCGTGCGGTTGTCAGTCGATGGCACGCTGCACTTATGCCTTGGCCAGACACGCAGCGTACCGCTGCGGCCATTATTACGTGATGGTATCGATGATGTTGAGTTGAAAAATACACTCGTCGAGGCATTGAAGCTCAAGCCTGCACGACATGAATTTAGCGAGAAGCCGGAACAGATTATTCGTTTTATGTCATCGACTGGCGGCTAAATATATTCCATGAATTTTTTTAATTTCATTCACAACAGTAAATATTAAGGAAGGTAACCTTATGAAAACGCATGTAAATACGGAGCAACGCCATAAGATTGGTGGCAAGCTCATGGCAGTTGCCATGGCGGTCGTTATGGTGGCATGGGCGCCGTCGTCAGTCGCGGCGAATTTTGGCGAAGATCTTGCCAGTATGTTCACCAATGGCGAGTTTGACGTAAAATTCCGTTATCGCTACGAGTTTGTCGATCAGGATGACAACGGCAACAGTACTGCCAACGCATCGACACTGCGAACACGACTCGTATTCAAAACGGCGAAGTGGAACGACTTTGATGTGACCCTCAACATGGATGATGTGCGTCCAATCATCGGCAATAATTTCAACGACACACGTAACGGCAAGACGCAGTATCAGACCGTAGCCGATCCAAAAGGCACGGACCTGAATATTGCGGCATTGACATATTCGGGGCTGAAAAATACGACTATCGTCGGTGGCCGGCAGAGGATTATTCGCGGTAACCATCGGTTTATTGGCAACGTTGTCTGGCGTCAGAATGAGCAGACCTATGATGCGTTGTCCATCAATCACAAGGGCAGCAACTTCTCGGCTAACTACGCCTATATCGATCGGGTTAAGCGAATATTTGGCCCAGATACTGGCACACCGACAGAGAATTTCAACAGTGATTCTCATCTTCTGGATGCTGCTTATACGATGAGTGATGCGTTATCAGTGTCGGTTTACGGTTATTTTCTGGACTTCGATAATGCAGTTGCTGCTTCCAACCAGACAATCGGAGCCCGGGTATCAGGTGCACCGAAACTTGGTGATGACTTTGCCATAACTTATGCAGCTGAATATGCGACGCAGGATGACTATGGGGACAACCCGACCAATTTCAGTGCCGACTACTTGCTTGGTGAGCTCGGTTTCAAATGGAATCGGTATGCCGTCAAGGGTGGTTATGAGATACTCGAAGGCAACGGTACGGCCGGCAATCAGTTCACGACACCACTGGCAACCTTGCATGGCCACAATGGTTGGGCTGATAAATTCCTCGCCACACCTGTCAACGGCTTGCAGGACGTTTCTTTCACTGCATCTGCCAAGGTAGCGAAGGGTACAGTCAAACTGGTTCTGCATGATTTTCAGGCGGATACAGGCGGTGTCGACTACGGTCAGGAAATTGATTTCGTCACAGTATGGCCGCTTGGTAAGAACTATTCGGTACTTGGCAAACTTGCTTTTTACGATGGCGATACCAATGCCCCCGGGGCTCTCGCTCAGGACACAACAAAGGCTTGGTTGCAGCTCTCGGCAGCATTCTAATCTGAATATTGTCCTAGCTAAGTAAGAGTAATCGGGGTCGAACCGGGGTTTAAAAACCTCGGTTCGACCCTTTTTTTATTTAGGCGTAGTATTCATCCGATAGTGCTTTCGGGAGATTACACGTGTTACTGCATTCATTTTTCATTACGCCAAACAATCGCAAGGTCGAGGCGTTTATCAAACATTTTGATCTTGATGTAGATATTCACCAGGTAAATTTTCGCGAGCAGGAAAATAAGACTGCCGAGTTCCTCGCTATGAACCCGATGGGCAAGGTGCCGGTACTCGTCGACGGAGACCTGAGCTTGTGGGAATCAAATGCGATCCTGACCTACCTGGCGACCATGTTTCCAGAAACGCATGCATTACCGACAGATCCCAAAGGGCGCGCCGACGTCGATCGATGGCTGCACTGGCAAAGTTCCCACCTGATGCCGGCGATAGGCAAGCTAAAGACCGGCGAGGAGACAGATCCGGAATCTATAATGCCGCTATATAAAGTGCTCGATATTCAGCTACAGGGTAAAGAATATATTTGTGGTGAGCTCAGCGTCGCAGATTTTGCGATTGCGGCCTATACATTAACGAAGATGGGTCGGCAATTTGATTATTCCGATGTGCCTAATGTTGCGGCATGGCGTGATCGTGTCGCGAAGCTCAAGGGCTTCGTTGAAACGCACTACAAGGGGCCGGGTAAGTAATATAAATCCACTCCTACAGCCCACGTTGCCACTCGGCACGCAGGTTTGCGTCATCAGGCCGGTCTATTGCTGTTCTCACACTGTGCAGCAGTTTTTTCTTATCCTTGCCGAGCGTTCCCTTAAGGGACAGATAATTTGATGCATGGTCGCTACGAAAAATTGTTTGCTTAAGATCCAGTGCATCAAGTAACTGGTACATTTCATGAAACAGACCCGCTTGATCCAGCGGCTCAAACTCACCGTTGAAACCGGCCTCAAAACGTTCCATGCCGAGCGGGAAACTGACGACGAGCGTCGACAGGTATTCTGGTTGTGCTTCGTTCATCAGGCGTGCTGAGTTCAAGGCATGTTGTTCGCTGTAACGTGAGCCGCCCAGGCCATTGAGAATCATGACGGAGCTTTTTGCGCCGGCGGCTTTAATATTTTGTAACGCGGACAACGATGTCTCGAAAGTTTCACCCTTCTGCACGCGGTCGAGCACCAGATCATCACCACTTTCACAACCGACATAGAACAGGCTAAGACCCAAGTCCCGGAGATCGGTGAGTTCATCCACAGATTTTTTGCTGATGTTACGTGGCAGGCAGTAGGATGCGACACGCTGAACCCCCGGCAGGTATCGGTTGATACTTTCCAGAATTGCTTTCAGGCGCCGCACTGAAAGTGTCATTGCGTCGCCGTCAGCGAGAAAGATGCGCCGGACCGGTGTACCGGCTGCGGCAATTTGTGCGAGACCGGCGTCAATCTCCGCCTGCGGTGTAGGTCGAAATTTCTTCTGCGGTTGGGTATACATGTCGCAGAAGGTGCAGTGATTCCACGAGCAGCCGTTGGTAACCTGCAAAATCAGCGAATTGGCCTCGGACGGCGGACGATAAAGCGGTTCTATGTAGCGCATGCCGTATTATAGTGCCCTGGCGAATTATGGGGACAGTGACCTTATTTGTTTGTTTTAAATTACCAAGAACATCTATATTAGTGAATAAATAAGGCCACTGTCCCCATAATTACCGAATCAAGATTATTTGAGGAGTATGCAGATTTTTTCTGAATTACTAAGTTACGCATTCCGGCCCTTCTTTCTACTCGGTTCGCTATGCACAATTCTTGTCATGGTGCTGTGGATCATGGCGCTGGCTGGCGCTGGCCCGATTGCAACGCATGTGAATCCGATGCTCTGGCATGCCCATGAAATGCTGTTTGGTTTCGTTATGGCCGTCGTGGCTGGTTTTGTCATGACGGCTGTTGCGATGTGGACCGGGCGGACCCGGTTGCACGGTGCACCGCTGGGCTTGCTCGTTGCGGCATGGCTGGTCGGCCGATTGGCGATGGCGCTGGGTGGATTTCTACCGGCCGGGCTGACTGCATTACTCGATTTGGTATTTCCGGTATTACTGAGTTTCTTTTTTGCCCGTGAGGTCATGGCGGCGGGGAATCGTCGCAACTTTGTCATTGCCGGCATCATCGCCCTGATTGCCATCATGGATGCGCTGTATCACGTAGGTGCTGCCGGCAGTCAGGCAGGCGCAGGCCTTGACCGAACGGCTCTGTTATTAACGATCCATGTGGTGCTGGTACTGATCACGGCAATCGCGGGCCGTATCGTGCCCAACTTCACGGCAGGCTGGCTCAGGGGGCAAGGGCGCCTGCAAGAGGATCGAGCCCCGCGTAGTACGGCCCCGGTCGAAGCGGCAACATTGTTGCTGACTGTTATTACGGGTTGCGCAGTAACTTTCGCTCCGTCGAGTCCGTTAACCGGTGTCGTGGCGATTGCCGCGGCCGTCGTTCATGCCTTTCGTCTGAGTCGCTGGAATGGTTTATCGACACGTTCCGAACCGCTGCTGTTCGTGTTGCATGTTGCGTACTTATGGATTCCGGTCGGCTATGTGCTAATTGCGTGGTCTGCGTTCCAGTCATTTTATCCGGCATCAGTCGCGCTGCATGCGTTAACGATGGGTGGTATCGGCAGCATTATTCTCGCCATGACGACTCGGGTAGGGCTTGGCCACACGGGCAGGCCATTGCAAGCCGCCCGGCTGACAGTTGTTGCCTATGTCGTGTTGACGCTCGCGGTTTTCGTGCGGCTGCTTGGTCCGCTCATCGGGGCACAATACATGCGCTCTGTTGAGATTGCCGCGGGTGGCTGGATTGCGGCGTTCGCAATCTTTATCTGGGTGTACTGGCCGATCCTGACACAGCCGCGTGCCGGCAACTGAACGGAGAGATCGAGTTGGCGACATTGGCAGATCTGCAAGAGAAGAAGCTCGAACTTGAAGCGCGGCTGGCCGATGGAGACGTGTCTGCAGAACCGGCGCTCGACCAACTGGATCGCGCCATCGCCGCGCGTACGCAGCAAATTCAATATAGTCGCAAGCGCCTGTCCGCGGCCCGCAATGCAGTTGACGCGGGTATGGATCCGGGCGAGGCAAGGAAAAAAACATCCGGCGGGGCAAAGCGCAAGAAACCAGTGCGCGGTCCCATCAACCGATTCTGACGCATGGTCATCATCAATCGTTCCATTCGGGGCCAGGAAATCAGCGATCGAGCACTCGTGCTGCTGGCAATGAATATCGATCATGAAATAGAACGCGGCGTATTTGGTTGGCGGCTGAGCGTGCCTGCCCACGAGGAGAATCGAGCGCGGGAGCAGTTGCAACTGTGGGAAAGCGAGAACCACCGTATCGGTCCACTGGCTCGCCATACACCTGCGCAACCGGGTGGTGTCGCCATGGCCGTTGCATGGTCAGTGATTCTGATGCTGTGTTACACAATACAGACACGCTATCTGTTCAGTATTGACTGGGTCAAGATTGGGCGTACCGATGTTGCGTTGATGTATGCAGGAGATTGGTGGCGTGCAGCAACTGCGTTGACGTTACATGCGGATATTGGCCATGTGTGGGTCAATATTGGTTTCGGTGCAGTTTTCGGCGGCCTGTTGGCGCGGGAAATCGGCGGCGGATTGGCCGGTTGCATGATCCTGTTCGGCGGGGTTGTCGGTAACCTGATGAATGCATTCGTGCAGCGCGCCTCGCATACATCAATCGGCGCATCGACGGCTGTTTTTGCTGCGTTGGGTTCGCTATCTGCGTGGCTATGGCTTGGCAGGCGACTGGATCAGACCGGCTGGGCACGTCGTGCCGCGCCGCTGGTCGGCGCCATTGTCCTGTTAGCCTGGCTTGGCACTGGCACTGAACGGACCGATATCGTCGCGCACCTGACCGGTTTTATTGCCGGCTTTGTACCTGGTGGCATCCTTGGACTTAAGGTTCGATCGCTCAGGACGACCGTTCAGCGTGAAGTTGTACTTGGCAGTATGGCGCTGTGTGTGCTCATTGCAGCATGGTTGCTGGCGCTGGCGTAAGTAAATCAAGCTCATATGACATGAATTTTAATGACTTGTAGGAGCGGCTTTAGCCGCGATAAACCTACAACAGCAAAGGTGAAGCTCATTGGCGCTACCTGAAAACGGGTACCGGGCATCAAATCAATAGCCCGGCACCCATTCCATCAGGCGCCGATCGCGAAGTCTTGCAGGCAGGACGCGTAAGCAATCCCGACCGCAAACAGGATCGTGAAGAGTGCGATTTGCTCATACACTTGTCTGTTCATGACGTCCTCCTTCAGTATTGTGGTGGGGCATAAAAAAACCCCGGTTAGCAGAGCCAAGCGGGGTTTTTACTCCGGAAGGCTCAGGTTAGTGCCGCCTTCCGAGAAAATTCAGAAAGCGTCAGTGCAAATACATCTCACGTGCATGACTTGTCATATATTCAGTGCAACAACAGTCGGGCGATGGAAAAAGAGTTATTTTTCCATTTGCAACGAGTGCGGCAGTGAATTTTTGCGTGCGTATATTCATAGGGGCGCGTACTCTAGCAGAGCGTTTACACATGTCAATGAAGAACTATCGATTTGTGATAAGTTTTTTATTAACTTTTCGTGAC
>Ga0233412_10001630_pt1 | contig 11461 bp, 10 predicted proteins | sample Na_anoxic_4_MG_FD_180667 | JGI IMG/M metagenome (GOLD analysis project Ga0233412, IMG submission 180667) | Seawater microbial communities from Saanich Inlet, British Columbia, Canada - Na_anoxic_4_MG | ecosystem: Environmental > Aquatic > Marine > Inlet | place: Canada: British Columbia... | reverse complement strand
TATTAAAATATGCCCCAATTGCGACTATTGATCCATCTGCACTTAATGATACTGAGTATCCTGAATAATCACCTGCTGCTTCTCCATCTATGTCGTCGCCTAATTGTTCCCACGATGTTCCATTATAATGATATACTCTGACATGACCTGAATCTTCACCATTAACACCATCATTATATTCTGCCCCAATTGCGACAATTGATCCATCTGCACTTAATGATACTGAATGTCCTGATAAATCTCCTTCTGCTTCTCCATCTATGTCTTGGCCTAATTGTACCCATGATGATCCATTGAATTGATATACTCGGACATGACCTGAATCTTCACCATTAACACCATCATTATATCTTGCCCCAATTGCTACAATTGATCCATCTGCACTTAATGATACTGACCATCCTGATGTATCATTTGCTGCTTCCCCATCTATGTCGTCGCCTAATTGTTCCCACGATGTTCCATTATAATTATATACTCGGACATGACCTCCATCTTTCCATGGTCCCCCAATTGCGACAATTGATCCATCTGCACTTAATGATACTGACCATCCTGAAGAATCTGTTGCTGCTTCTCCATCTATGTCGTCGCCTAATTGTTCCCACGATGTTCCATTATAATTATATACTCGGACATGACCTGAACTTTGACCATTAACACCATCATTTAAATATGCACCAATTGCGACTATTGATCCATCTGCACTTAATGATACTGAAAATCCTGAATAATCACCTGCTGCTTCTCCATCTATGTCTTGGCCTAATTGTGTCCATTCCATATTTGGATTTATTTCTGCATCACTTACTACAACTATTCTTTCTGTTGTTGTTGTATTTGATTTACGAATTAATGTATGGTCTTTTGTCGCATCATTTAAACCTGCAACAGGCCATCCACTTCCAGGATCTGGTCCCCATGCACCTATCCAATCAACTATTTTTTCTAATTTTTCATCATTTGTTCCTAAATTATCAAAATCAGTTTTTGTACTTTTTATAAGTGCTAAACCATCATCTCCATTTGATAAGTACTGGAATTTATAATAATTAGTATTTTCTATAAAATCTGATGGTTTATTAGTATGCATTTTAACATCTGCACTTGGGTGAATGATTAAGTATATTTCATTTGGTTTTATTATTGCACCAATTGGAAAACTTTCCCAATATTCATATTCAAATTCTGTGGTATGTCCATTTACTGTTCTAACAAATGCATATTCACTTAAATCTATTTGATTACTAGTTGGATTGTATATCTGTACAAACTTATTATTACTTGAACCTTCACCATATTGTGAAAAAAATAATGTTTGACTATTGTTATTATTTTTTTTATTCATTATATTATTATATGATATTATATTTATATTTATATTTATATTTATCAGATTGATAAATATAAATTTTGTAACTTTGATTTTTTTATAATTTAATCTTCATATAAATCATCTAAATTAACGCCATTAGATAACCATTTTTTAAATTTGAATAAATCCTTATTAACCCATGTTATTTGATCTAAATCCTTATGTTTTAATAATGTATTTTCAAATGGTGTTTGTGGATTAATTTTTAATAATTCAGAATATTCAAATATTGAGCTTGAATTAGTAAATGAGTTATAACGCAAATCAATATTTAAACCACTTAGATCCATTTCATTTAAAGCTAATGGAATCTCTCCTGTTAAATTATTATTTGATAAACTTATTACTTTTGCTAAATCTGGGCTTTCAAAATTTACTGTTTGTATTGAACCAGTTAACTGATTATCAGATAAATACATATATTCCAATTTGTCAAATAAACTATTTGGTACTTCACCTGTTAATTTATTATTTCTTAGATTTAAATAAATTAATTTTGTTAAATTACTTATTTTCGTGGGTATTTTTCCTGTTAATTTATTGCTTCCTATGTTTAACCATTCTAAATTTGTTAAATTTTTAATTTGATTTGGTATTTCTCCTGTTAATTCATTGCTACTTATATCTAAAATTAGTAAGTTTTCAAATCTACCAATATCAGATGGTATTTCTCCTGTTAATTGATTTCTAAATAAAACTATTTCGGTTGTTGATAATCTAGGATATTCTTGATCAAATATTTCTATAAATTCTTCTACTATTACTGTTCTTATTATTTCAATTGCTTCAAGTCCATCTGAATCTATAACATTATATGTAACAATATATTCACCTTCTATTGAGGTATCTACTTGATTATCTACTATTATATTATCTGTTATACCAACACCTTCATAATCATTTGCTGTTGCACCTGCATCCTCGTATGGTGTATTTAATTTATGTATAACTTTTTTTGTACCCAATAATGTTATTATCGGTGGTGCATTTTCAATGTACAAATTTTCTGTTTCTAAGATAAATAAATTATTACTAAATTTTATTTTTAGTTTAAAATTGACTTGAAAATAATTATCATTTATTACTATTTCTATTGGTGATTTTATATTTTGGCCAGTGTATAACAAATGATCACTATTATAGGTCCAAATTTCACCTTCTTTACATATATATATTGATACATCTGATGCGTTAAATGGAGATTGAGCTGTATTTACAGGGTCCCATTCTAAAGTTATTATATTTCCTACTGTTTCACTAATTGTTATTTGCAAATTCCCATCTGTATTAAGTGGTAATACATTATATAATAATTTACTTGCTATTACACTAAAATAATCTGGTTGATAATCAATTAAATCAGTTGAATCTGTATTTGTGTCCAATGTATTATATTTTGATGATCTAATTGTTAATTGAAATGAGTATTTTGACGCTTGTTCCGGTAATTCTAATGCAATAGTATCATCATATGTACCAGGTTGATTTGTTGCTAAAGAATTATCCCAAGTATTGTTATTTAATGGTGTATCCGAAATTTCAATATTATAACCACCAAAATATAAAATATTTTGATTATTTTCATCTAATAAAAAAACAATTAAATCACTTACAAATGTTGCATCAGTTGGATTAAAATTTGTGAAATTAAAATTAATTGATGTTGCATTTTCTATAATTGTATCAAGTTCTATATAAGATGATTGATCACCTCCATTTGTATTCGAAAAATCAAAACTATTCCCAGAAGAAACATTATTATCATTACTTACAGTAAAATTTCCAGTCCAACCACAATTACTTGAAGTTGACCATCCATTAATTAATCTTATTTTTTTTACATTTATTAATATTTCCTCTAATTCTAGTAATCTATCCCATGTTACAGTATTAGATATAGTTCTATATGGTGTTCTTAACATTTTTGATCTTATTATCGCACCATTTCCTAAATTTGTACCTTCCCATGAATAAAATATATCATTTTCATCATTAATTCCAGTAACATTATCTGCATATAATTCAAATGGAATATTATCTGGTATGTAATATATATTTGGATCGTATGTATTATTTATTGTAGGTATTACCTGATTAACATTAGATGTCGATGAACCACAAGTTATATTTTCCATATGTGTTTTTCCCTCATATACATTATATCTATTAAAATATAAATCTGCATCGTTTTGAACATTAGGTGGACATATACCCGCATATGACATTATTGTACTTCCACTACCAGGTTCAAAATTTGTTGTAGTTGTATTATTACAATTTTGATGAATATGATTACATCCAAATTGATGTCCTATTTCATGGCATAAAACTTGTATTGAATCTGTCGTTGTTATAGTAGTACCGGATGTAAATCCCCCACCTTTTAAAGAGCTACATAATGAGTAAAGATATGCTACACCATAAACACTAGTACTACCACGTAAAACATGACCAATATCATAATTTATATCAGTAATGTTAATGTTTGGATTAGCTACTGCTACACCTAAAATATTATCAAAAAATTGTGTAAAATAATATAAATTTGGGTCACCATTATCATCATAAATAGTAAGTATTTGTTGATTCCCATCATCATCAGTTATTGGTAGTTCATAATCTGAAAAATGTTCAATTATATATTGTTGTTTAGTTTCATCTATTGTAAAATAACAAGCAAAATTATTTTGATATATCATGTTTACAATATTATTTAAATGTAATAATCGTTGATAACATTGATCATTATTATATAGTAATTTATATTCTGTATCTAAGCCATATAATATACTATAACTCTTTATAACATCACCATGTGTAAAATCAGTTGCTGTATTTAAAAGTTGACTTCTATTCTTCATTTTTTTTTTACCTCGTTTATTATTACAACCACAATCGTTATTTTCATTGTCTTTCTCATTTACACTCAATACCTTACAACGATCAGTTCCTTTATTCTCTTTTTCATTACTTTTTTCTTCTTTGATTGATTCTTTAATTTCATATACACTATCTTTATTCATTTTTATTGAATAATTACCATTTTTATTCATTATAAACGCTTCTAAATGATTTTCAAATATTGTTATCGCTGCTTTATATTCCTTATTAATTGCATGAATTGTACTTATATTTGAGTTTGAACTATTCTCAATGAAATTATATTTATTTGTTTTTAAATTTATGAATTCATCTTTTAAATTTGGTAAATTAATTTCTTTATCAGCTGATATTTTTTTTTTTATATTTGTAAGATTTAAACTGTACATATTTTTTGATTTTTTTGACCACATTATATTATTATATTATTATACAATATTTATATTTAATATTCCATTAAATATAAATTCTTTTAATTTTTAATTCTTAAATCTTCATATAAATCACTCTGTTAAATATAAATTTTGTAATAATATAATTACCTAAATACCAATCTATTATATAGTATTTAATTCTTCTTTGGATGTGCTCTGTATTTACATTCTGCTATTAAAAAATCATCACCATTTTCTATTTCTTCATTTAAAATACTACTTTCATTTTTTTCTTGATCATTATTCCATATTTTAACAATACAATTATTAATTTTCGGACTTATTGATATACCATTTATATATTTCATATCTTCTTCCTCTTTTGTTAAAGTATTTCCAATTGTATATGCTATCAAATTTTTCCATAATTCATCTAAATTCTTTTTAGATATTTTAAATGTCCACATTCCACCACCAATATTTTCACCTGTTTCCCATATAGGTGGAATATCTTCTTTCATTAAAAAAAACATCCCTGAACTATATGTAGGTATTGTATTTATCATTTCACAATAATCCTTTACTGTATGTATTTTATGTAATTCTTTATAACTATCTATCCCCCAATTATTATCATCTATTTTATGAAACCACAATGTCCAATATGTTGAAAATTCAAAATTTTGTTTTAATGTTTCTTCATCATAATTATTTTCGTTGACTTCTTTATCATTATTTGATAATTCCATATAATATTATTATATATAATTACTTTAAGTATATATAATATAACCAATTTATACAACATAATAACTATGTTTATGTTTTTTTAGTACATCTTCTTGATCAAATAATTCTTGTCTACATAATGGACAACTTAAAATCTCATTATTTTCTGTTGAAACTTGAAACCACTCTGCTAAACAACTAATATGATGTATGTGATTACATTTTAATATTATCATATCTTTTATATCTATCTCTTTAGAACATATATAACAAGATTCTTTAACCATTTCATAATTAGGTGGAATATGTTTATCACAACAAAAATACTTTTTTTCTTTTGTTAATCTTGTTCTACAACGTTTACCTTTTTTATTATATGATATACATCTTGTTATATTTGACATAATAAATCTACATTATATATTATAATTATATTCTTTAAATATTAACTTGTTGCAATTATTATTAAACCGATTCCTATTATTATATATCCAAAACATCTTTTATAACTAATAATTTCATTAAAAACAAATTTACCGATTAAACCTACAAATAATAATGCCCATGCAATTGATAATGGTATAACATAGCTGACATCATTTTTTTCTATTAAATATGCTTCTAATATAGCTGTCATTATTGTTATTATTGATGCAAATATTATTTCATATTTAACTTTATATATATCTTTTATTATATTTGATGTTTTAACTTCTTTGCCATTATCATATATAATATATATCAACAAAATTAGGCCTATTAAAACATATCTATTCAATGTAAAAGATATACTATGTGTTTTTTTTGATGCTGCCTTTATTGTAAAACTAATTATTGATATAAACAATCCAAATAATGCAGTCATTAAAATAATCTGTAAATTTATCATCTATTTACTAATATATTAATATATAATATTAAATTTTATCCTCAATATTTATTACTTTTAATAATATATCAAAATTTTTATCAAGTTTGTTACTTAATATATCTAAATCTTTTATTGTTTTGTTATATTCTGGTTGTCTCCATTTTTTAAACCATATTGTATTGTAATACACAACTTGTTGATTTAATATATCAATATTTTTATTGATTCTAATGATAATTTTAATAAAGCATCTATTATTTTCAATCTATTCTCAAAATCATATATTTCTAAATGTGTATTTAATCCAATTTGATTTGAACTTAAAATGCTGTATATACTTGATGTTGATTCTCTTATAGTATCTGCTAAAATTGTTTTTCCAACTATATTTGTTAATATTATTTGTTAATATTATTTGTTAATATTATTTGTTAATATTATTTGTTAATATTATTTGTTAATATTATTTGTTAATATTATTTGTTAATATTATTTGTTAATATTATTTGTTAATATTATTTTATATAAAACTACCTTTTTCATCTATAAAAATTACTATTGCAAGTACAAATAAAAATCCACCATATATTTTTCTTGTAATCTTCTTATTAATTTTTATTCCATATGATGACATAATATATGATCCAATTGTAAACATTAATCCTAAATATAAAGAATATGGTATATTTACATTTCCACTTTTCCAATATTTATATACAGCAAATAATCCAACTGGTGGTAATAATGTTGCTAAACTAGTTCCAACCGCAGTTTTATATGATGTAAAAACACCTAATGAAACTAAAAATGGAACTATTATTGCATCAGAACCACCTCCAACTAATCCACCTAATCCACCAGATAATAATCCAATTATTGTTAATTTTAAATAATCTATCATTTATATTATTCTCATAGATATTAAAGATTATTATATATTATATATATTATATATATTTATAGTAATGAGTAAACTTAATAAATTCAAAATTGAATGTTCTTTTGGTGAAATTGTTGATAAATATACAATTCTTAAAATAAAATTACAAAAAGCAACAGATAAAAATAAAATTAATAATATTAAAAAAGAATTTGATATTTTATCAAAATATATAAATAATGATGATGAATTATTTGATAAATTATTAAATATTAATAAAAAACTATGGATTCTTGAAGATACTATTAGATTAAAGAGTCATAAGAAAGAATTTGATAAAACTTATATAAATTGTGCCGAATCAATACACATAACTAATGATGAAAGAGCAAGAATAAAAGGATTAATTAATGACAAATATAAATCAAATATTAGAGAAGAAAAAATATATAATAATATTGATAGTAATATTAGCAATAATATTAGCAATAATATTAGCAATGATATTAGAAATAATATTAGCAATAATATTAGCAATGATATTAGAAATAATATTAGCAATAATATTAGCAATGATATTAGCAATAATATTAGCAATGATATTAGCAGTAATATTGATATGAATCTTTTAGTTAAAGCAAAAAAATTATTTGAGAGTAATAATATCTTTGAATCTTACAAAATATTTAATAAACTTTATAAAAAATATTCTAAATTTGAAAAAATTAATGATTTTATTATTGACTTATTTATTGGAATTAATATTTGTAAAAATATGTTAGGTTTATCTATATCTAACTTTGATAAATTAGATTACATTTTAAATAATTTAAATGAAATTAAAAATGATTCGTTAAAAAAATGCTTCATAAATAATTATTGTTTTACAATATTAAAAAATAAAAAATATGAATCTGTAAAATATTATATGAAATATCTTCAATCTATGAATGGACCATTTGATATAAATATTAATACAATATCATACTTAAAAGAAAAAGATGAGAATAAAACTGTTTTATTTTACTACGGTGGTGGATTAGGTGATAATATTATGCATAGTAGATTTTTAATAGAATATTGTAATATTAATAGTAAAAATAATTTTATTTATTTTGTAAAAGATAAGTTATACTGGATATTTAAACAAGTATTTAGTGAAGTCTCTAATTTGGAATTATTTACAAGTAAGAGTATTAATTCTTATTTATCAAATAATCATTTTGATCATCACTCATCTATTATTGAATTATTTTGTATTATGAATAAAAAATATGAAGATATATCTAATAACAAATATCTAAAAGATATTAATGGTAGTAATTTTGATTTAAGTAATATTATTGATTCTAATAAAAAGAATATTATTATTAATTGGTGTGGAAATAAAGAAAATGCACATGAAGAAAATAATAGAAGAATAAATTTAGATATTTTATCAAATGTTTTTGAATCAAATAAAAATATTAATTGGATATCTATTCAAAAAGAATGTAATAATAATGAAAAAAAAATACTTGAAAAATATGATGTTACAGATTTAAGTGAAATTATTGACAATGATAATGAAAAAGCATTTTATGATTCAGTTACAATTATGAAAAATGTTGATTTAGTAATTAGTACTGATACATCTATAATTCATTTAGCTGGATCTATGGGTATTAAATCAGTATGTTTACTAACTATTGGTAATGAATGGAGATGGACAAGTGATGTTAAAACTAATTGGTATCCAGATATAAAGTTATTAAGACAAAATAAGTTTAATGATTGGTCAAATGTTATTAATGAATTAAATGATTATATAAAGAATATATAATTTATATTATATATGTTCTTATGTTGGGGTAAAAAAAGAAAATATAAAAAACTAGTTAATAATTCTAATCCAAGACCGAAAAAAAGAAGAAAATTAAATGGAAATAAGAAAAAAAAAAGAAAACAACCTATACCAAAAGCTATCAGAGAACAAGTTTGGGTAAAATATATTGGTAAAAAATTTTGTACAAAGTGCTATGTATCATGGTGTAATAATGATATTTCTGTATTTGATTTTCACGTTGGTCATAATATACCGGAATCAAAAGGCGGCAAATTGACTGTTAATAATCTACGTCCTATTTGCGCGAGGTGTAATCTTTCAATGAGTTCAAATTTTACAATTAAGCAATGGGATGCAGCAGGTAAAAAGAAATCTAGTTGGTGTATTATTTCCTAATTCGTCTTTTATTTTTAATAATTATATTACCATTTAATATAATTATGGGTAAAAAAAATAGACGTAATAAAAAGAAGACTGAGATTGTTAAATATACAGAAGAAGAAAGAAAAGAACAAGTTGAACAGTTAAAAGCTAAGATTGTTATGCTTGGTTTTGGAACTTATGAAAAAGAAATGAATCAATTATATCAAATTATGGATGAATTTATAAAAGACGGTACTGAATATAATGGAAAAATTAATTTACCTGGTTCAGGAAGAACCATGGTAATTAAATTTTTGAATAATAAAAAACATCAAGTTTCAATTGTTCTTAAATATAATAAAGGTATTTAATTTTACTTTTTAGTTACATTATGTATTATTTTTTCAAAGGAATCCCATACTGTTTTTTCATTATAATTTTTCAACACAAAATCATGTAAACTATTTAAATCACTTTCATATTGTTCTTTATTTTTTCTATAAAATATCATTTTATTACATAAATCATCTGTATTAATAAGAGATACCCTTGGAGTATCTGTTCCTACTAAATTGTTTAATGACTTTAATTTTATTAATTTTCTTGATCTATTTTTACCTGGCCAAATTATATTATTGTTTTCAGATAACCATTGTAAAAAATATCTTAGTGACCCAAGATCAGATGTAACTAATATTTGAATTTGTAATGAATCCCATGGTGCCTTAATTAATTTGTCCATATCTGAAAATACATTTCCACAAGGAACCAATTTTTTTGATATTACATAGGTTTGAATATTATTAATTATATTATTAATTATATTATTAAAAGATTGAACCCTGTCTAACTTGTTTTCATATGATTTACAGTCATAATAAACAGAAAAATAAATTTGTCCCGAAAGTGCTTTATTTATATCTTGCATATTTCTCGCATATTCATATGGATATAATTTACATGGAATAAGATAGTTAGGTATTTTGTCATCGTCTGATATTAATGATGTAAATGATGAATTATTAGGTAGTATTGTCAATGTTCCAGCTAAGGCTGCTTCGAATGGTGTTAAACCAAAACCTTCCCCATCTGTTGCATTAATCATTATATCAAAAGTATTATATAATATATTTAATTCTTCATCTGATAAATAGGCAGTTGTTACTATAATTGGGTAACTTTTAGTAAATCTTTCTAAATTAAATGAAGTAGTTATACCACCTTTTTCAAACTTTGTAGTTTTAATATATAAAATTGAATCTGGATTAGTTTTATAAAATTTAATAAATGCATTAATTACAAGGTCTAATCTTTTTCTTCCATTATTTGCATTAACACAACCAACTATATATTTATTAGATAGTTCTTCACCATATATTTTAATCTTATTTTGTTCTATAATATCTTTTTCTAAACGTGAAAAATCATTGACTATATGTGCGCAGTCAAATACGGGGTAATTAACACCGCTAATTGACTTAATTTGATTTACACTCCATTTATTCATAGTTATACAGGCATCATAATTTATGCAAAATAAATTATCCAATGGATTTTCATAATCAACCGGAGTAAATGGGATAAAAATACCTTTCCATATATGTCTTATTTCATTTAATACTTTTGAAAATCTATAAATATTACTATCATTATATAACATTATAACCACATCTGGATTAATTTCTAAAATATAATCATTAATATGAAATAGGCCATTAATATAGCATCTTACTAACTCATAGTTATCATTTTTTAAAGTATAGTTAGGTATATATTTTATTGGATGTAATTTATTACTAGGTTTATAAACCTCTTTAGATTCTGATTCAGTTGTATTAATATTAAAAAAATAGATATCCCAATTTGAATATTTTTCAAACATTTTAATATATTTTCTAGAAACCTCTCCAAAACTACAATTCATTACTATTGTTGATATAAACAATAATTTCATTTAATAAATTATATGAAATTATTGTTAAATAATTTTTTTATTAAATGAAATTATTGTTAAATAATTTATTTATACATTTACATTATTTTGAAAGAACTAGTAATTATTTTTTCTTTTATTTTTCTGTTTTTTTAACTTTTATTTTTTTCTTTACTTCTTTTTTTTTTTCTTCTGGTTGATCTTCTGACTTATTTTTTTTAATTTTAATCT
>Ga0233412_10001629_pt1 | contig 11464 bp, 17 predicted proteins | sample Na_anoxic_4_MG_FD_180667 | JGI IMG/M metagenome (GOLD analysis project Ga0233412, IMG submission 180667) | Seawater microbial communities from Saanich Inlet, British Columbia, Canada - Na_anoxic_4_MG | ecosystem: Environmental > Aquatic > Marine > Inlet | place: Canada: British Columbia... | reverse complement strand
CCTGCGGCGCTACCCCGAGCAGCCGGGCCACGCCGAGGCGGCGATGCCGCCGCCGCTCTACCCGGGCGCCCGCAACAAGCGGTCCCGGCTGGGCACAGACGAGCCGATGCGCATGGCCAGCGTCGGCTTCCCCGGCCTCGGCGGCGTCTCGGCGGCCCCGCTGCTGCGCAGCTGAGGTGCGGGAATTAATTTTATGTGTGCTGAATGAAATGGGTTGTCCCTGCGTCGAGCGCTGCTACTGGCGGTGCCGCCTCCGCCAGTCGACGTATCAATTCACGCCCAAGTACCAGCCCCCCATGCGCTGGGGCAAGGTGGTGAAGGTCTACGACGGAGATACCGTCCACCTGGCCTTCCTGGAACGAGGTCAAATCGTACGCCATCCGCTCCGGCTGCTCGGCTACGACTGCGCCGAGATGCGGGCCAAGGGCACCGCCGAGCGGCAGCTCGCCCGGCGCTCCAAGGCCCGGCTCGAGGAGCTGCTGCAGGGGCGGGTGCTCGAGCTGCTCGCCCCGGTGCGCTGGGACAAGTACGGCCGCCTGCTCGCCGACGCCCGGCTGCCCGGCGTGCCCAGCGTGTGTGCGTGGATGCTCGAGCACGGCGAGGCGGTCAAGTACGATGGAGGCACCAAGACGCAGTGGCCCGCCTGAGCCACCGTCTTTTTTTTGCCGGCGCTGCCACGCTGGCGCAGCGCCATGGCAGAACGCTTCCGCCCCCCGCCGTGGAAAGCGCTCCTCCCATCGACGGTGCGCCAGCTGGTGGCGCCCTTCTGCGAGCCGGCCGCCCCCGACTGGCGGGCGGAGTTCCGCTGGGTGCTGCTCTTCATCAAGCACGGAAGGATGCGGCCGCTGCGCCGCTGCCTGCCGTGCACCCGCTGCCGGCGGGTGCGCAGCTACGGCGAGCTGTGCCGGTCCTGCGACCAGGACGCCTGGATGGAGCTGGGCTGAGCGCTAGGCGCACGGCATCCCCTCGCCCGGCACAGAGTGGAGATGCACAAGAGCCACCAGAGCCACCAGAGCCACCAGAGCCACCAGAGCCACCAGAGCCACCAGAGCCACCAGAGCCACCAGAGCCACCAGAGCCACCAAAGCAAGAAGCAGTTCACCGACTGGCTGCGGCATCTCTGGACCTCGGGTCGCTGGGTGCAGCGTCTGCGGGCAGGCGAGGCTGCCATCGAGCCGGCGGAAGCAGCGCAGGCCGACATCCTGGCGGGCTTCCGCCGACACTATGCGCAGAACAGCCCCAAGTGGGGGGCGGTGTGCGGGGCGGTGCGGGTGGAGTACCGCCTCAATGCCACTGGCCGGGATGGCGTGTTTGTGCTGAAGGATTCGGCGGGGGGCAGCACGACTGTTTCCTCCCGCTGTCCACCGTACGATCCAATCAAGGGCATCCGAGAAGCGTGTCGAGGAGCTGTGCACTACTCGCAGATCCTGGCGCAGAAGAGGCGCTCCGGCACCGAGATGGACCACACAAACGATGGTGGCATGGCTGAGCTCATTCGCCGGTGGCTCGGTGCCGGACCCCATACGGTAGATGACATCACCGGGGCCATTGTGCAGAACAGCGCAATCGACCCCCGCACCGCTCGGAGCGGATTCGTTAGCTTTCAGGAGCCCATCCTGACCAGCTGGCGGGATTACCACCGGACTCACGCCATACTGGACGAAGTGACGCCAGAGGAACACAAGAGGCGTACCAAGGCTAGACGCCACTGAGCTTGGCGGGACAAATATAATACACCCTTAACGTAAATCCCATGAAGAAACGCCTACTGGAAAGCGGACACATTCTCTCCCGGCACTCCCGCTGCCGCATGTGCCGGGTCCGCTGCTCCGCACGCTATTGCGCTGCGTGCCTGCCTCGGCCTCGCCGAGCGAGACCAAGCTGCACAAAATGTCTCGCTGAGAATAATGCCTCGGTGGCTGACCTACCAGCACGCACACCGCTATGAACAAGAAGCGGCTCGGCTCCGTGTGAGCATCGTCGCCCGCAGCGCCCGGGGCTTCATGCGGCAGTACGAAAAAGCCGGCACCGCCGCCGCCATGCGGGAGCGCCCGGTGCGGGGCACTCGCCAGACCTGGGGGCAGCGCCGAGACAACTTCGTCAAGCGGCACATGGCGCAGTACCGCAAGCACCGCACCTACCGCCGCTGGCTGGCGCTGCTGATGTGGGCGTACCGGCCGCCCGGCCCAGCGCCGGAGAGAACGTGATAGCGTCATTGGCGGCACACCGGGCAGGCGGAGCACGGCTCAAAGCACTGCCGATGGAACTGCTGCGGGCACTGCGGGCAGTGGTGCGCCGCCGCCGGCGCTATCGCCTCCAGGCAGATGGGGCACTCGGGACCCAGCGCCTGGTTCCACGCCTGCAGCACCGTCTCCCGCTCGAAATCCATCACGGCGTCGCACCAGCGCATGGCCTCGGTCATCTCGTCCACGCCGGCGAAGGCGCTGGCGTGCCGGCACTCGGCCACCGCCTCGGTGTCGGGGTCCAGCGGCGCCACCTCCAGCCAGCCGCTGGCGATATTTTCGTAGTACAACCGCACCGCCGCCAGCTGGCCGGGCCAGCTGTCAGTCCACGGCTGCTGACCGGGACGAACGGTTCCCACAAATTCCATGGTGTGCATGATTTACTTCCGCCGCACACTATATTTCGCAGCGGCCCTCAGCCTATCGCAGCGGACTGCGCCTGGCGCTTTGCCGGCGCTGCCACATGGACGATCCATTTCCCTCAGCGCTCTTCGAGCTGGGCGAGAGTGCGGCGCCGCCGCTGCCGCCGCCGCTGCCGCCGCCGCTGCCGGAGGAGCTGCGAGAGCTGCAGTGCTGCCCTGTGTGCCTGACCACCGGCCAGCAGTTGCACGTATTGCCCTGCGCCCACCCCCTGTGCGAGGGCTGCTGGGCGCAGGTGGCGAGCCGCCGCTGCCCCACCTGCCAGGCGACCCACCACCCCAACGCCCTGCAGCCCGACCGGCGCTGCACCGAGCTGGTGGAGCACCTGGCCCACCTGCACCGGCTGCAGCAATGTGATTCGTGCACTCGACCCATGGATGGCCGGCACCGCCGGCCCACCATCCTATGGCCGTGCCTATGCCCGGGTCCGTGCGCTGACTGCCCCCCGCCCGCCAGCTGCCCCCAGTGCCACGCCGCCGTGCAGCGCTGCACCGAGGACAACACCATGCTGCAGCTGCTCCGCCAGCTCCCGCCCATCGGGCAGCGCTGCACCGCCGCCGAGGCCGCCGAGGCCGCCGAGGCCCTTGTGGCGGAGACGGAGGCCGAGGCCCTTGTGGCGGAGACGGAGGCCGAGGCCGCCGAGGCGGAGACGGAGGCCGAGGCCCTTGTGGCGGAGACGGAGGCCGAGGCCGCCGAGGCGGAGACGGAGGCCGAGGCCCTTGTGGCGGAGACGGAGGCCGAGGCCGCCGAGGCGGAGACGGAGGCCGCAGAGCTGGACGAGGCCGGTGCGCCGGAGGCGATGGCGGCGGTGGTGCAGGTGCTGGCCAGACGCCGGTGGATGTGGGGCGAGACGTGGGGGTACGATGTTGAGCGCCATCATGCGGAGTGGAGCTCGGCCAAGCTCGAGGCCTACCACGAGCTGAGCCGCCGAGGAGTGCGGCTGGCCAAGTTCTGCTCGGAGGCGGAGCAGAACGCTTTCTTAGCCGGCCTGGCCCTGCCGCAAGATCTCACGACAAATCTCGCCATTGCCATGAATCACAGCAGACGAGTGTCGGCCAGCCGGAGGCAGTACCCCCAGCTGGCCGGCTTGCCCGCAGTGTACGGCTCAGTGCTTCGGGTGATATCCGATGAATCCTTTGTGTTTTCCGCCCAGAGAAACGAATAAACTTGGCTGTAACGTTGGTTCGCCATTTATTCTGCTTGCGCCTACAGTGCATCAGACCTTGCCCCGCTGGCCGGCATTTTTTGTTGGCTTTGTGGCGGGATGGAGGGGGTGGTAATTACGAACACTGTGCTGGGGGAGGGGGAATATGGTCGTGTAGTGATCGCCACTAACGACACAGGCCCCCTCGCCTGCAAGTGCTCCAAGCGCCCGGTGGGTGACGACCAGATCATGCGCTCCGAGGCGGCCCTGCTGGACGGCCTCGACCACCCGAACGTCATGCGCATGCTGCACTGCGGCGAGCACCAGCGCTATTTTTGCATCGTTTTGGAGTACCTGCCGCAGAACCTGGAGCAGCTGCTGTTTGAGAGCGCCGAGGCGCTGGACGTTCCGGCGCTGCTGCGCATGATGCTGGCGGGGCTGGCGTACCTGCACCAGCGCCACATCCTGCACCGGGTACGTCAAGCGTGCACCCCGCCGCACCCCGCTCGCCGCTCACCCCACCCCCGCTCACCAGGACATCAAGCCGGGCAACCTGCTGCTGGCGGAAGACGGTACGCTGAAGATCGGCGATTTTGGGCTCGCCCGGGAGTGCCTGCCGGAGGAAGACCTCTCGCCGCACACGGTGACATTGTGGTACCGAGCGCCCGAGCTGCTGCTGGGGGCGAAGCGGTATACGGCGGCGGTGGACGTCTGGTCGGCGGGGTGCGTCTACGTCGAGATGTTCCTGCGCACGCCGCTCTTTCCGGGGGTGAGCGACGTCGACCAGCTGGGCAAGATCTTCCACGCCCTGGGCACCCCCGACGAGACGTGGCCCGGCCACCGGGAGCTGCCCTGCTTTGTGGAGTGGACGCCGAACCAGGCCACGCCCTGGGAGGTCATCCTGGCGGCGCACCCCGGGGCGGACCTACCGCTGCTGCGGCGCACGGTCACCCTCAATCCCGCCGATCGCTGGACGGCGGAAGAATGTGTGCAGCAGCTGGCCCCATTGTAAAAAAACGCTCTTCGTCCAGCTCGGCACCCAATTCCATGTGCCTGCACCCAATTCATTCTCGCACACAACCAGCAATGAACCAGTCAAGCACAACGTTCATCTTCGCTGTGCTGCTGTCCTTGTGTGTTGTGGCGGTGTTCATGCTCTGGCTGCATTGCAAGGGTGTAACAATGCCGCCAGACCACCGCACCAGCCTGCTCCAGGCGAAGGCGGCGGAGACGCTGGCGGCGGCGGCGGCGGCGGAGACGCTGGCGGCGGCGGAGACGCTGGCGGCGGCGAAGGCGGCGGAGACGCTGGCGGCGCAGACGCTGGTGGCGGAAATGTAGGCGGGATCAGCCGAGCAGCGATCCGTACGCCCGGTGGGCGTACGGTGAGTTGTGCAGTGCCAGCACCCGGGTGAGGAAGGTGAGCTGGCCGTTAACTCGGGACAGGATGGCGGCCGCCTTGTAGTACTCGCCCTCGAGCAGCGTGGTCTTGCCCAGCAGCAGCAGGTTGTGCAGCTGCTGCAGCACGCTGCGCACATCTTTGCCGCTGCCGCCGGCCGCCGCCTTGCGGCGCAGCAGCGGCACCAGGTCGAGGCTGCACTCGACGTACTTGCTGAGCGTGCGTCGCAGCTCACCCGAGCGGGCCACGTCCTTGCCCTTGTTCTGCAGCAGCTTGGTGAGGAAGGTGGCGGAGTCGATCTCCCGCTGCACGCCGGGCAGCGTCTTGGGCGGGCCGGTGGCCAGGCGCTGCGCATGCTTCGGCGTCATGGTGCTGCGGCAGTCCACGCCGCCAGGCTGGTCGCACATCGCCAACACGTGCTTGGAGAGCGAGCGCTGCACCGCCCGCTCGGGGAAGTGGCAGCTGCGGGGCAGCGGCGTCAGTAGCACGTCATTGGGATCGTTACCCTTGCGCCAGCGCCGAGCGGCCACCACCCCGATGACAATAAACAGGATCACTACCACGGTGCCCACCGCTATCAGCGGGATCCACAGCGTCTTCCAGCGGTCGGGCTTCTCCTCCTCCTCCGCCATTTTGCTCTACCGTCTGATTTTATTGGGCGGGTGCTCGCATAGCTCGCATAGCTCGCTAGGCTTGCTTGCGCCTACTGCTCCGGCGCCGGCACCCACCGCAGCCCGGCACCCATCCCCTCTCCTGCCTCGCCACCTTTGCCATGACCATGGAATGCTGCAGCGCCAGCCTGATGGTGTTCTTCTTCTACGGCGGCAGGCTCGCCCAGTTCGGCCTCGTCATCTGGATCCTGGTCGACGCCATCAACTCGCTCTTTAAGAACGACAGCACTGTGGAGTGCCCCGGCAAGGTGCACGATTGGACTTGGTGGATCTTCATCTGGTGCATCCTCTACGTGCTGCAGCTGAACTCTACCCGCAACAAGGACGACAAGAAATTCCAGGACTACCTGGTCGAGCAAGGGACCCTTCTCATCCTCAACATGCTGGGCGGCCTCATCTTCGGTCTCGTCTCCCAGTACTGCTTCTGGAACCTCTGCGACAACCCGCTCAACGACACCGTGGCGAAGTACATGTACTTCCAGTACGGCATGCTGGCGTGGAGCTTCATCACCTTGTCCCTCACCGGCCTGGCAGGCACGTTGGACTCGGACTAAGTGTGTCCTTCTTTCTTTGTGTATGACGTCATCGGGCACATACGTGCTGTGCAAGTCGCTAAATCTTTTTGTATTCTATTCCTTGCCTTTACCAGTTGTTGGTTGGCCCTCCACGCCGTATTCCTCGCCGTCTCCGCCGCCTTCTCCGCCGCCTTCGCCCTTTCCTCTGCCTTCTTCCGATTTTCTGTCTCTGTTGCCATCAAAGACATCCATCGACTTTCGGCGGAGGCCAAGTTGGCCGCCCCCTTGGCCTCCTCCGCCGCCGCCGCCTCCTCCTCCGCCGCCGCCCTCGCTTCCGCCTCAGTCGCATTCGCCTCCGCCTCAGTCGCCTTCGCCTCCGCCTCAGTCGCCTTCGCCTCCGCCTCAGTCGCCTTCGCCTCCGCCGCCGCCGCACTCGCTTCCGCCTCAATCGCCGTCGCCTCCGCCGCCGCCACCTTCACCACTGTATTCGTCTCCGCCTCCGCCCTTATACGTATCATCTCGGAGCTGTCGTTGCTCAGTTCCCTCCGAGTATTCTGACCAGGACTTGTGTTCAGTGTAACAGGCAGCGGCAGCTTCCAACACTGATCCACCGCTTCATCTTGGGTCTTCGCCATAAACGTTTGACATATGTCTTTGTTGCCTTTGTTTTCCTCTTTGCATGAGATACACAACAACTTGTCTAAATTCCACTCTTTCAACGAACACTGTGCCTTCGCTTCATCTTCGGTCTCCGCCTCAAACTTTTGACATTCGGTTGGGTCTTGCCCTTCACATAGTTTACACGAATTCGTGTTTAAATTCCACCCTTCGCCGCCCTGCAGCGCCGCCCTGACCGTTGTGGGCGGGTACAGTGCGTGTGGCCGGAGTGGGCGAGATCTGCTGGACAGGCTCCGCATGTTTACTAGGCACTATATTTTCGGGTCAGGTCTCGGCCGAGCGCACCGCCCGGTCTCGGCCCCCACCCCGGTCAACCGTGTGATGATGGCGGGGTGGCCGCCGGCGATGGCCCAGTCCAGGGGGGTCTTCTGCTGACCGTCGAGGGGGTTGACCCAGGCCCCGTGCTGGATCAGTAAATCGACGATATCGAGGTGGCCCGCCCCGGCAGCGGCATGCAGCGCCGTCATTCCCTTCGTGTCGATCATGACAATGGATGAGCCGGGCAGTCAGCGCACAAAAAAAACATGCGGCCCGGGCTTTGGGGCGATCGGGAGCCTACACAAACTTGCGCACCGTGATGCTGAGGCGGTACTTGTCGACGCCGGCCCGCCGGGGCACGCCGTGCGTGCACAGCTCCTGGAAGCGCTCGCCCTCCATGACGCCCACCATGCCGTGGTGCAGGTCGAAGTTTCGCAGCCCCCCGGGGCAGCGCACCTGGAAGGGCCGCTGCGCCGGGCCGAATACGAAGGTAAAGATGGGCGCCCCCTTGGCCAGCGCCGGCTCGTCGTCTCGGTGCTCGCTGACGTAATCGGCGCCGGAGCGGTAGAGGTTCACGAGGGCGCCGTCGTAGTCCCAGCCCGGCGAGTGCGCATTGGCCAGGTCGAGGCACTGCTGTACGAGCGGATCGGGGTCCGGCTCGGGGGCCAGCACCCGCCCCGAAAAGCGGTACTCGGTCGGAGCGAAGAGCAGCTCCAGCCGGGGCACCGTGCACCGCCGGCCGTAGCACATGAACGTCGGCGCCGCCCCCCGGCCGAGGCAGCGCTGCCGCAGCCGCTCCAGCTCGGGCGAGCCCAGCGCCGGCGGCTGCGGGTGGCGCAGCACCCGCAGCGTGGCCGCCGGGGCCAGCATGTGCGCCGCCACCAGGTCCATCTGCTGCACCGGCTGCTGCATCGGGCTGGCTCTCGCCGGCAGCGGCCGCCGCAGGCGCAATGGCGGCTTTTTTGTGCCGCAGTGGATAATGGGCTGCATGTGCGCAGACTGCGGCCAGGACGGCCAGGACGGCCAGGACGGCCAGGACGGCCAGGACTACATCCCCATGCCACCGGCCTCGGGCTTCCCGGCGCTGAGATCCGCCGTGGCGCATGATGGACAATCCGTTGCATTGATTGGTTCACCGCTCAGCGACTCGTCCGGATGCGCTCGACGCAGGTGCGGTAGTGGGTGGGATCGTTCTCGATGGTGATGGAGTGGCGGCCCAGCTGGCGGGCGGCGGCGCCGGTGGTGCCGCCGCCGCCGAAGGGGTCGAGCACCGTGTCCCCCGGCAGCGAGCACATGCGCAGGCAGCGGCGGGGAAGCTCGTCCGGGAAGGCGGCGTCGTGGTCCTTGCGGTACGATACCTTCATGACCCACGGCTCTCGCACCAGCTGCAGCCACTCCGGGTGCTTGTTGTCCCGGTGCTTGCCCTTGCCCTTGCGGAAGTGCAGGATGGGCTCGGTGCCGTTGCGGAAGAAGGGGCCGGTGCCGTAGATGTCGCCCCAGCCGAGGTTGCCCGTCTGCGGGTGCTGCAGGCTGCCCTTGACCCAGTTGATCCAGCCGCTGAAGCGGAAGCCCGCCCCCTCGGCGGCGTCGATGATGGCGGTCGGCAGGAAGAAGCGCTGATCTCGGGAGCCCGACCAGTAGCCGATGTTCACGAACATGTTGCCGCCCGCCCGCAGCAGCGGGTAGCACGCCGCCAGCCAGTCCTCGCTGAAGAGGGTGTAGGCGTCCTTGTCCATGGTGTGGTGCTTCTCGTATGATTTGCCGGCGCTGTAGGGGGGGCTGGTTACGACCAAGTCCACGCTTTCCGGCGGCAGCTGCCGCATGGCCCGGATGCAGTCGGCCCGCAGGATGCGGTGCCGGGGCATGGTACGTCTTACCTGTGGCGGCACAAAAAACCGCCAGCCGCATGGATCGTACTTTCGGCAACTGGTGCAAAAAAAGAAAAGCTGCAGCCACTGGGATTTGAACCCAGGATCTCCTGCTCTTGAGGCAGGCGTCTTAGACCACTGGACTCCATAGCTGCTCGGGGCCTGCTCTCCTGTCCAGCAGCTGAGCTGCCTATTTGAATGCCGGCGAGAGCTGTGCGGCAGGGCGTGCGCTATTTTTTGGCGCCGCTGGGAATAAATGAGCAAGCGAATTGTGACCTCGGCCATCCCGGACATGACCGTAGCGGAGGTGCGGCGGGGCTTGGATTTCGTGCGCACCCAGTGGCGGGCACAGGAGGACGGCACCGGCCAGTTCCGCCTGAGCACCGAGCTCTTTAACGGTATGTCGGTGCAGGAGTTCTGCTTCAAGTTCACGCTGGGCCACCACTACAAGCGCCACGCCAAGAGCAAGCGAGGGGCGGAGGACGGGGCCGAGCCCGCACCCCGCCGCACCCGGTCTCGCAGGCCCAGCCCCACCGGCAAGCGGAAGCGCTAGCGGATCAGGTGGCGACGATGGCGTTCGCCTGTGGGTCTTGCTTGAACATCTCGGTCTGGTCCGTGCGCACCTTCATGTACTGCTCGATATCCTGGTCCTGCACCCGCTCGCCGCAGTCCTGCTGTACATTTTCGTAACCGGTCACGCTTTCGTAGCGAGTGACACTGGCGGCGCCCTCAAACGAGCGGGCCATGCTCTGGGTTTGATTGGAAACGTACCCCTGTGGCTCGCCCATCATCTGCTCCAGGTACTCCAGGCACTCGGAGCCACGGTAAGCTTTCGCCTCCTGGCGTGGCACCAGCGTCGGCACGCCGGTGAGCCACGTGGGCAGCGGCGGATGCAGCATGCGCAGGTCCTGCACCCACACGTCGTCTTGCATGTCCTTGAGCATGCCCAGCGCCTTCTGGCTGTTGGCCTCGCCGGGGATGATGTAGAGTACGAGGTTCTTGAACTCGGCGCCGTTGGCGCTGGCAAAGTCCACCTTCTTCTCCATTGTGTTTACTCCCGGCGCCACCTTTTTAGCGGCGCCGGATTAACGCATTTTTTTTTGGCCTGCCGCTGCCCCCTCTCCCACTCATGTGGTGGTGCTGGCTGCTCGGCGGGCTCCCCGCCCTGCTGCTGCTGGGCGTGGTCGGGCCGCTGCGGCAGAACACCGCCTACCACCGCTTCGCCGACACCAGATCGTGCTGTGGCGTGCCCAACCTGATGGACGTCGCCTCCAATGCGGGCTTCGCCGCCGTGGGGTGCTGGGGGCTGGCGTCGGTGCCCCGGCGCAGCCCCACCTTTGTCGTATGGACGGTCTTCTTCGCCGGCGTGGCGCTGGTGGCGGCGGGCTCGGCCTACTACCACTGGGACCCCTCCAACCGCCGGCTGGTGTGGGACCGGCTGCCCATGACGGTCGGTTTCATGAGCCTCTTCACTGCCGTGCTCTACGACTGTACCGACCTGCCCGCCGCCTGGCTCCACCCGCTGCTGGCCGGGCTGGTGGCGCTGGGTGCCTGGAGCGTGCTCTACTGGCACCAAAAAGATGACTTGCGGCCCTACCTGGTGGTCCAGTACTACCCGCTGCTGTGCATGGCGCTGCTGCTGCCGTCTCACGAAAACACCGAGGATCGGGCGCTCTACGGCGGCATGCTGGGCTGGTACCTGCTGGCCAAGGCGGCGGAGGCGCTGGACCGGCCCATCTACCGCTGGACCCGGCGTGCGGTCTCGGGCCACACGCTGAAGCACCTGCTGGCCACCGTCGCCACCGCCTGGGCGGTCAGAACGGGCTGTAGCACATGGGCTCCGCCTCTTTGACCGGGCGTGATCCGTGATCGCACAATAAAGGTCCTTCGTTAATACCTCGCACATTGCATGCCTTCAAACGACCGTCGTCTGAGGTGGCGGTGGTGTACTCGACGTACTCCCCGGTGTAGAGCATCGGGGTGTTGCACTTCTTCGGCTTGAGGTCCTCCCGGTGCACAAAATAATCGTCTTGGCTGGCGAGATTGGTGATAAAACCGTAGTTTTTACGACCACTATACCATTTGACAATCCCCTTTTCCGTATCTCCCGCACACTCGTGAATGGAGAGAGGAGGGTCCGCCGCCGCTGGCGCCGCCAGCGGCGCCAGCGGCGCCAGCGGCGCCAGCGGCGCCAGCGGCGCCAGCGGCGCCAGCGGCGCCAGCGGCGCCAGCGGCGCCAGCGGCGCCAGCGGCGCCAGCGCCGCCGCTGGC
>Ga0233412_10001628_pt1 | contig 11466 bp, 7 predicted proteins | sample Na_anoxic_4_MG_FD_180667 | JGI IMG/M metagenome (GOLD analysis project Ga0233412, IMG submission 180667) | Seawater microbial communities from Saanich Inlet, British Columbia, Canada - Na_anoxic_4_MG | ecosystem: Environmental > Aquatic > Marine > Inlet | place: Canada: British Columbia... | reverse complement strand
TCTATTGCCTCAAACTATATAGCCTAAACATTGCATGCCAGGTCTGGGCCAGGGATTAACGCAGATTTTTTGGATTAAGAAATAAAAAATTATTATTTACATGTATCTGTGAAGACCTGCCCGCCGTCTGGCAGGCGGGTCTGCATCCTAATTTATACCATATGAAACAATCAATCATCGTCATATAAGATGTAATCTATGAGAAAGTTATGATTGGAGGGCCAACATGTCTATGGAAGCATTAGAAAGGATCTTGAACGAAAGTCTGAATGATTTAAAAACAAAGGGTACGTTTAAAGGCAAAGAAACATTGATCACAGGCATAAAACCTGCTGAACCTGGTAAGGGACCCCGCTACTATATTGAGGGTCAGGGGGATAAAGAGTTTTTGAAGATGAATGGCAATTCCTATCTGGGCTTATCCTTAAACCAGGACGTAATCAAGGCTGAAGAGGAAGGCGCACGAAAATTCGGTGCTGGTCCAGGAGCTGTCCGTTTTATTAGTGGTACGTATCAGCCGCATGTGGAATTAGAAGAAAGGTTAGCAAAGTTCCACAACAGAGAGGCAGCAATGATCTTCAGTTCTGCGTATTCAACCGTTATGGGTATTGTAACCCTGCTCATATCTAATGATACCATCGTTATAAGTGATGAACTAAATCACAACTGTATCATCAATGCAATCAGGCTATCCCGCCCAGCAGGCAAATCAGTATATAAACATCTCAACATGATTGAGCTGGAGGCCACGTTGAAGGAGAATGTTGGCAAGGGCAAAAGAGCTATTGTGCTCACTGACGGCATCTTCAGCATGAGAGGTGACTATGCACCTCTGGACAGCATAGTTGATATCTGCAAAAAATATGATTCAAAATATGAAGAAGGCGTTATCACTGTTGTAGATGATTCGCACGGTGTTGGTTCATTCGGTAAAACAGGAAGAGGAGTTGAAGAATATACGAATACAAAAGCAGATATACTGGTGTCAACATTAGGAAAGGCATTAGGAGTCAATGGAGGGTATGTCGTTGCAAGTTCTATAACCATCAATTATCTGCGTGAAAAAGCGCCATTCTATATCTATTCCAACCCGATCACCGCATCTGAAGCAGCGGCTTCAACGAAAGCCCTGGAAATTCTTGATAGTGAAAAAGGCTTGAAACTTATAAAACATATGCGCAGTCTGACAAAGCAGTTTGAAGACGGATTGCAGCAATTAGGTTTTGAGATACTCTCAAGTGAACATCCAGTTGTTCCCTTAATGATCAGAGACACTCAAAAAACCACAGACCTGGTCAAGTATCTATTCAACAATGGCATCTTAGCAACTGGACTCAATTATCCAGTTGTCCCCAAAGGTGATGAGGAGATACGGTTCCAAATAGCCGCTGACCAAACACAGAATGATATCGATTATGTTCTGGATGTGTTGAAAACATATAAAGAGAATCATTAAAAAGGATTTATTACAGCGATAGATATCGATGAAAAACGAAATGCCTGGAAAAAATGAAAACACTCATTGGATGACGTTATCATTGAAATCATCGATCGATATGAGCAAATAATAAAAATTATCTATTAAGTTTCCCTTCGAGGTCTCGCGGAGTTCAGCTGCCTGCACGGAAAGCCATGAAAATGCAGTCTCAAAATATTCTTTTATTTTCAATAAGTTGAAGAATTTACGATGCGTTTAATTATTGTAGATTTAAGAGGAGGATGAAGATATGAAGCGGATATTAGTAATAGGTGCGGCAGGGCAGATAGGTTCCGAATTGACCATGGCACTGCGCAAACGATATGGGAATGATGATGTTATCGCTGCTGGTCATAAGACCAAACCCAATAACAAACTCCTTGAATCAGGCCCTTTTGTATATCTTGATTGCAGAAAATATGAAGACATTGAAAAATTTGTGAAGAAATATGGAGTAGATACAATCTTTCATTTGGCAGCGATGCTATCTGCCGCTGCAGAGGCCAATCCACAACTCGCCTGGGACGTGAACATAAACGGTTTTTATAATGTACTGGAGGTGGCTCGAGACTACGATTGTGTGCTATTTACTCCCAGTTCTATTGGCGTGTTTGGCCTTACCACGCCGTTGGATAACACGCCTCAGGATACTATTCAACGTCCGAATACCATGTATGGAGTCACCAAGGTTGCTGGCGAACTGCTTTGTGATTATTATTACCATAGATTCGGAGTGGACACGCGTGGCCTTCGTTATCCCGGCCTGATTTCTTATGAGACTTTACCTAGAGGGGGCACCACAGATTATGCGGTTGAAATCTTCTATGCCGCTATCAAAGAGAAGAAATACACCTGTTTCTTAAAAGAGGGAACATATTTAGATATGATGTATATGCCAGATGCAATAAACTCTGCTATTAAATTGATGGAAGCTGACCCAGAAAAGCTTAAGCATAGAAATGCTTTCAATGTCACAGCTATGAGTTTTGCCCCTGAGCATCTTTATGCTGAGATCAAGAAGATCATTCCGGAGTTCACCATGAACTATAAAGTAGATCCTGTGCGCCAGGCCATTGCTGAATCATGGCCAAATTATATGGATGATAGCGTTGCCCATGAAGAATGGGGGTGGAAACCGGAGTACGATCTACCAGCAATGACCAAGGATATGTTGGAAAAGCTTTCTCGAAAACTTTTAGGATGACAAGCCGTCTACATACCTTAAAACTAATGTCAATCCCGCCTTCCCCGTCCCGACCCGGAACGGGCCGGGACGGGGAAGGCAAAGCGGGCGGGGAGTTTCACTCCTTGGCATACCTCTTCATGCCTTCTTGATAGAGATCATTTCCTTTTGTGTCATTGATTACGGTTACTGGAAAATCCTCTACCTCTAATATTCGGATTGCTTCGGGTCCTAAATCAGGGTAGGCAACAATTTCGGCCTTCTTGATTCTTTTAGCGATAAGGGCGCCTGCCCCCCCAGTGGCGCCAAAATATATGGCCTTGAATTTACTCATAGTTTCAATAACCGTCTGAGAGCGATTTCCTTTACCAATCATCCCTTTTAATCCAAGCTCAATCAATTTCGGAGAATAGGGATCCATCCTATAACTGGTTGTGGGCCCGGCAGAGCCAATAGGTTTTCCGGGTTTTGCTGGGGTAGGCCCTACAAAATAAATTACCTGTCCTTTGATATCAACCGGGAGCTCTTTTCCTTCCTCTATAAGCTCAAACAGCCTTTTATGTGCAGCATCCCTTCCAGTTAACAAAACCCCGTTTAACAATACCTTGTCTCCAATATTTAATTTCTCCACATCTTCATTTGATAATGGAGTTGTCAGCCTTATCTGTTTTGTCATCTTTCCCTCCAATATATTGGATACTTGATACTTGAAACTCGAAACTTGTTATTTCCTATTACTTAGTGTTTGCGTTTATCAAGTTTCCAGTTTCAAATAATTGCCTCCTTGTGTCTGGCGGCATGGCACTGGACATTAACCGCTACTGGTAAACTTGCAATATGGCACGGTTCGATTTCCAGAAATACATCAAATGAGGTGGTATTTCCTCCATATCCCATTGGGCCAATCCCCAATCTATTGATTCTTGTTAAAATCTCTTCCTCAATTGTTGCCAGTTCTGGATCAGGGTTTCTATTTCCTATGTCTCTCAAGATTGCCTTTTTTGCCAAGATTGCAGATCTTTCAAAGGTTCCACCAACTCCAACGCCAATGACAGTTGGTGGGCATGGGTTTGAACCAGACTCTTTCACCCTATTTACTACAAAGTCTTTCACTCCCTCAATGCCAGCCGCCGGGGTAAGCATAGTTACCCTGCTCATATTCTCGGCGCCGCCGCCTTTGGGCGCAAAGACGATCTTCATTTTATCTCCTGGAACAATTTGAATGTGTATAATAGCGGGGGTGTTATCACCTGTATTTTTTCTGGTAATAGGATGGCAAGCCGATTTCCTTAAATATCCGTCTTCATACCCCTGCCTCACTCCCTCGTTGACTGCCTCTTCGAAATTACCGCCTGTTATATGGACATCCTGACCAATGTCTATAAAAACGACAGCAAGCCCGCAATCCTGACATATCGGAGCCTTCTCTTCCCGAGCAATCCTGGCATTCTCTTTCAGTTCCTTAAGGACCTCTATTCCTGTTGCTGACTCCTCAGCCTCGATTGCCTTATCAAAGGCACGAAGGACATCCTCGCCAAGGTTATAATTTGCATCTATGCACAAATCCCTGACTACTTCGATGATCTCCCTATTAGAGATTTCTCTGATCATAATTTTGTCTCCTAACGTTTTGGAGCGGTTGGCATCAATTTAAGGCCTTGTAAATTAGGACGCAGACCCGCCTGCCAGACGGCGGGCAGGTTTTCGCCCATAACAGCAGATTATTATTCCATTATTTATATTCCTGAGTTTGTGAGGACAGGTTTAAAATCCTGATAATCTGCGTGGATCCCTGGCCCAGACCTGGCATACAATGTTTAGGCTATATAGTCTGAGTCAATAGATACCACAGAGGTTGCAATATATGCCAAGGAGGTCGCGCCAGGGCAGGCTGCGTCCAAAAAGAAAATTCCTATGATTTTAATTATTCCTACCTCTTTTGGGTCTAAACCGGAATATTTCCATGCTTCTTTGCAGGCCTTGTTTCCTTTTTTGTAGCAAGGATCTCCAGGGCATCTATAATCCGGGGCCGTGTATCCCGTGGTAAGATAACTGCATCTACGAATCCCCGGGAGGCAGCGATATATGGATTGGAGAAGAGATTGCGATACTCGGTAATCTTTTCTTCCTTTTTTGCCTTTGGATCAGATGCTGCCATGATCTCCCTTCGATGAATAATCTCAGCCGCTCCTTCAGCTCCCATGACAGCAATCTCCGCGGTAGGCCAGGCCAGCACATAGTCACCGCCCAAATGCTTACTGCACATGGCAAGATATGATCCTCCATAATCCTTTCTGGTTATTACGGTTACCTTTGGCACAGTAGCTTCACTGTAGCACCATAAAAGCTTGGCGCCGTGCCTTATTATACCTCCCCATTCCTGGTTACTCCCTGGTAGATAACCGGGAACATCCACTAAGGTGAGGAGGGGAATATTGAATGCATCACAGAATCTGATGAACCTTGTTGCTTTATCTGAGGCATTTACATCAAGACAACCCGCCAGAAATCTTGGTTGATTTGCAATAATCCCTACTGTTTTTCCATTGAATCTGGCAAAACAGATAACCATATTTTTTGCATAATGCTCATGTGGTTCAAAGATCTGACCATTGTCCACTATGGAGTGAATAACATCTTTCATATCATAAAAGGCTTTTGGATTATCTGGAATGGTGCTATCAAGCATGGGATCAGTCCGATTAGGGTCGTCTCCTGACTCCACCACCGGAGGATCTTCCATATTGTTTGATGGCAGATAGCCCAGCATCTCTCTAATCCTTTCGATACACTGAGCGTCACTATCGCATGCAAAATGAGCCACCCCACTTTTTGTGTTGTGGGTCATTGCTCCTCCCAGATCCTCAGGACTTATTTCCTCACCAATAGTTGTCTTAATTACCGCTGGACCAGTAATAAACATATAACTGCTTTTCTTTGTCATAAATATCCAGTCGGTCATGGCCGGAGAATATACCGCTCCTCCAGCTGTGGGCCCCATAATCGCCGAGATCTGAGGAATTACTCCAGAGGCACAGGAATTGCGGTAAAAGATATCTCCGTATCCAGCAAGAGAATCTACACCTTCCTGTATCCTCGCCCCCCCTGAATCATTAAAACCAACAATGGGTGCTCCTGTCTTGAGTGCCAGGTCCATAACCTTACATATTTTTTTGGCATGCATTTCGCCCAATGTACCTGCTACAGAGGTAAAATCCTGAGAATATGCATATACTAATTTACCATTTACAAAACCGTGTCCAGTAACTACACCTTCTGCAGGAATAAATGTTTCAGGCATATCAAAGTTAGTAGAACGATGCCTGACAAACATATCAAGCTCCCGAAAACTATTAGGGTCAAAGAGGAGTTCCAGTCTTTCCCTTGCAGTCAGTTTACCTTTCTTGTGTTGTTTCTCGATCCCTTTGGCTCCCCCCATGGAGAGCTCTTTTTCTTCCCTTTCTTTTAACTCTCTAATTTTATTTTCAGTAGTATCCATCAAGCTCTCCTTTCCATAAAGCTGGAATAACAAAGACTCTTTCTGACAATTAGCTATCCATCGTGTAGATTAAATCTGGTATCCACCTAATTTAATAGTATAGGAATTTCCTTTTTAAGTCCTTGTAGGGGCGACATTTATGATGTCCCGCAAAGCGGGATTCGATAAATCGAACCCCTACAGGTCCGCACCAAAGGTGCGATAAGTTCATAGTATGGAAATCCCATTTTTTAGACAGGATAGACAGGATAGTCAAGATAAACAAAACATCATCTAAATCCAGTTAATCCCTGGCCCAGACCTGATTTATAAGCACAAGTTCCAAAAACTAATCTCCTGAAATATTACAGCGACAATAGCTTATTCCAAGCACGTCGCACCCCTGGCCCAGACCTGGCATGCAAGAATTAGTTATAAAAGCTAAGCTCCAGCGTTAATACCAAAGAAGGCTTATGTCCCTGCTATGTCGCGCCAGGGCAGGCAGGGCGGGCCTGTCGCAAAAAGTTCCCCGACATGTCGGGGCTAAGTTCATGCAGAATAATAGTTATCTCTAATATACATGTAAAGAGAAAATATGAAAATTATATCGAAACATTTTGAAATAAAATAGATCGAAGGCACATAGTGGGTGTATGTAGCTTTTTTACGATTTGGATCCTTTGGAAGGTTACTTTAGGAGTTCCAGAATTGCCTCTCACAGCTTTTCTCGCTTGATGGGTTTGGTGAATGTGTAGCGCGTTCCTAACATTTTAGCAACTGACTCCGGCGCCATGCTTCGAAGTTATGCACGAAAGGAACTGTACGTAGAGCATGGAGACGTCTTTTGTTGTTATGCTCTCAGGCCGAATCTAAAATAGTTTACCAGTGGGGCTGGTTGCCGATGCGATGTCCCATTACCTCAAGAGTGTTGTGCACCACCACAAAGGCATTTGTGTCCACTTGTCGTATTATCTCCTTGATTAGATGTAATTCTCGTAGCGTGATAACAGTGTATAGTATCTGTTGATCTTGGCCAGAGTATCCTCCTTGCCCTTGAATTAACGTTACTCCCCTCCCTACCTTATCAAGGATCTCACGGGAAATCTCTTGCCATTTGGGAGAGATGATGAAAATCGCCTTTCTTTGACTGAGTCCTGTCAGCACAATGTTGATAACTTGGGAATACACGTAGATATAAATAAGCGTGTACAGAGCTGCATCCAATGAAAAAAGGAGTGAAGCTGCCGTAAGTATAATAACGTTGAAGGCGAGGATCGTGGTTCCAATGCGAATGGAGAAGCGGTTAACTAAAATGACCGAAAGAATGTCCGTGCCGCCTGATGACCCAATCGATCTCAGTATAATCCCTGTACCGATCCCTGTGATGATACCTGCCAGAAGAGCGCTCAGGATTTTGTCATGGATGGGAACAGGCACATGGATCCAGGCAATCGCTGCAGAGAAGATTAACATTCCCACGATACTGTAAAGGAAGAAACGTCGTCCCACGAATCTCCACCCCAGAATAAAAATAGGCACATTAAGCAGAAAATAGAGCAACGCCAATGGGGAGGATGGAAAGAGATAGTGGATAACCAGGGCGACACCCATGAAACCGCCGCTTACAAATTGATGGGGTACCAAGATCCCGTTGATTGCCACAGCAACCAGCACACTCCCTAAGCAGAGAAGACATAGGTTCCAGAGTATCTGTTTAAGAGATCCAGGGATAAATCGGGCACACCAGCGTGGGACTGTTAGACGCTTCTTAGCTGAGGCCGCCTGTTTTTTAGGAGATAATATGTTTTCCATAGAAATTGCCTCTTCGATTTTTAGTTATACAAAGATACATGAGGGATGGAATATTGGAAAAAAACGAGCCCTCTTGCAATGAAAGATGGATAGGCACTTTTACGTTGATCTTCGTTCACATTCCTTATAAGTTGGTTGTTCGACCATAATAAAGTGCTCCTCTTGTACTGAGAAAAAGTGCTACTATAAAATAAAAGAGCCTTCGGGCATGCCTTCCTAAAGGTGTATTCATTTTTGTCGGCAACCCGGCGATCATGGTGTTTAAGCGTTAGACCCTTAGCTTTGCCTCACTGCCTTTTATTGGTTTTGGCCTTTCTTTTTTTATGGTTAAAATAAAACAGATAATTCGGTTGTCAAGTGTAAAAAATGCTTAAAAAACTAAGGATCAATGTCTGCCTGTTTTTCTGAAAAATATAATAAAGGAGGCAAGAATTCCAGCATTTAGCTGGTAATCTCAACATTTGGCAAGTTGTAGGCCCATGATGGAAATATCCTGAGCCTGTTTCAATAATTTATGACCAATATTCGAGGGGGTGAGGTTTTTCTGTAATAATGAGGATGTAATGAGCTCGAAAGGGAGTGGAATTTTACGATTTGAATCCTGAAGTCAGATTAGATTTACCTATCCTGGCTCAAGACTTGCCAGCCTCAGGAGGGCTTGTCCGCTGTCTTTGTGGCGGAGTAGCGGATTGGACTGAATTATTTGGTGAGGGGGTGATTTTTTCAAGAATTAGATATTTAAGCCGCAAATTCAGACCAGCTTCCAATTTTATGTTGTTTTAGAACCAACCACCCCTTTTTTTAGTCTGACCACGAATATCAGGCTGGGGAAAAGGTTTAAAGATCATTTACATTTTAAAGGCCTTCCAAATTACTCTTGATAATCTGATCTACATAGTAAAATGTCCCCTTTTATGGTGAGGAGGTGGGTTTTGTGAAATAACAATGGTCTCTGCTCAAAGGGGAGTGGAAATTCACGATTCTAGACCCAATCCTTTGAGAACGTTCACCTTTATTTTTCAGTCTCACAAGTTCATTCAGAAACTCTCTCACGTCCCCTCTCATGATGTGAATAATATTAATACATTCAGTAGGGAAAAAAAGGCACTTCTTATGGTGTTGCATGAGCTGGGGGTTAATAATGGAGTAATATTATCCGATTATGAAAAACGAGTGGAACATATTGGGAAATATACGTAATAGCTCAATAAGCTGTGGCTTTTCACCCCCACCCCAACCCTCCCCCATCCCCGCTACAGGCGGGATCTTCGACAAGGGGGAGGGAGTTTTCTCAATGATGTCAGTCACTTAATCCCCTCTCTCCTGGCGGGAGAGGGTTAGGGTGAGGGGGTTCCCCCGATTCATTGAGCAGATACGTAGGAATGTTACTAATCGTTAAGAGCTCCATTTGCCCAAAAAAGTCCACTATAACACGGTTGGATAAACCCGCCCACGGACGGCGGGTAAACCTTGAGCTGAAATCATTAAAATATTTTGTAAAATTACAATGAAAAATTACGATTCTAATGTAATTTTGTGTATCAGAAAGTTTGTTCAAAGCGTAATCAAATCTGTGGCAAGAATAAAGCTTTGAGCTGCAAATTCAGACCAATGTTCACTTTTAAGTTTTTTTAGAGACCACTTTCCCTTTTATGGATTTGCGAAAGCGGTCAGAGTTCCCTTTCCGAGCGGTTGGATAGGTCTTCCCAGTTAGGCAAATAAAGAGATATCAGACTTCTGAAAAGCTTCCCGTGGTTTGGCACCCGCAAGTGCAGCAATTCGTGCACGATGACATATTCTTGAAAGTCCGGGTGCTCTTTGAGTAGATCCTCACTGAAACTTACCCATTTGTTGGCTGAACATGAAGCCCACTTGTTATGCATCTTCTGCACGCGCACCTGCGAGGGGGCAACCTTCAGACGTACTGACCAATCGCGAACTGCATCCTTAAAAGTCTCCTTATCACGGATGACCCGAGTTCCCTTTCCCGCCTTATTCACTTCGCCTCCGCCCGGAGCAGTTTATCAGCCAGCGAAACCATGCTGTCTTTTCCCACCAAAGGGAGCAGTGTTTTATAGAGTTCGGCCTTGAGTTGCCGAAGCTCTGCAACGTTCTCCCTATAGTTTGGGAAGCGTCCGAATATGCCCCTGATAGTCTCCGCATTCTTCTTCGGCTCTGATACATCTTCTTGTTTCAGGGCCCAATAGATCGAAAAGGTCGTGGCATCAAATCCCATTTCCGACTGCTGCCGTCGTGCCTCTATAATCTCCTGAATCAGGATCTCAATTTTTTTGAGGGCATCTTCCGTGGTCACTTGACGCTCATCATAGGCCTCCATGATGGCCTCGGCCCGGTCGCCTATTGGTTTAAGGTATGGATCTGATTCTTCCTCGTCAACAATAGTCTTTCGGATGCTGTTGACCAGGTTGATAACCTTGACTTTTTCGGAACCACCTGATTCCTGAATGGCCTGAAGTGTGTTCTCATCAATCTTTACCACCGGGAGTGTTGTATCCAGACCATAGCTCTCGGCCTTCTCCCTGACCAGTTGCTTGGTCTTGAAGGCAACATCACCATATAGGACGGTTTTTTTCCTGAATGCATTCCTGATGATCTGATACAGGGCCGAGAGGCGACCGAAATCCTCCACGAAGTCGCGCAGGTCCGGTGAAGGTGAGAGGATCTCATAAAGTGTTTCGATTTGCTTGTAGACCCTATAAAAAGCCTCCCGTTTGTCTTGATCGGTGAAAGTCTCAATCGCTTTTTCAACGGCCTTGTCGTCAACCGGCCCCCTGCATAAGGCCAAGTATTCCTGCGCCGGACCGCTCATCAGTTCCTTGAACTTGGCAATAAGCAGATCGAGGTCTTCAATAACTCCGCTCACAACATCAGAATCGAACGCCAGCGCCTTTTCCAGCTTCTCGAATATGCCCACGAAATCGACTACGAGACCGCACGGTTTGCGATTCTCTTCGTCTTTCTCATAAGGGCGATTGACGCGTGCGATGGCCTGAAGCAACACATGGTCCCGCATGGGTTTGTCGAGGTACATGCAATAGAGAATGGGCGCATCGAATCCGGTGAGCAGCTTATCCGTCACAATAAAAATCTTGGGCAGGGTGTCCGCCTTTGGAAAAAGCTTCCGCATCTTCTTCTCGGAATCCGGGCTGATCTGGTGCTGATATACAAGAGGGTATCTCTCGCTGTCATGCTGCGCCGGGGTGTAGATCGGAAGAGAGTATTCGGGAGGAAGGACTTTGTCCAATGCTTCCTTATAAAGCGCACAGGCCTCGCGGTCCACCGCAACCAGAAATGCCTTGTACCCGAGCGGCTCAATATTCTCCTGAAAATGCTTCGAGACGAACGCTGCAACCTTCTCGACGCGGTCTCCCGATTTCAGGAACGTCTTAATCCGCATGGCGTGATCCAGGATCTTGTTCAACTCGTCTACATCACTGACCCCCTCGGCTTCAGCCAAATTCAGAAATTCCTCCTCAAGCTGTTCGCGTGGAACCC
>Ga0233412_10001627_pt1 | contig 11472 bp, 8 predicted proteins | sample Na_anoxic_4_MG_FD_180667 | JGI IMG/M metagenome (GOLD analysis project Ga0233412, IMG submission 180667) | Seawater microbial communities from Saanich Inlet, British Columbia, Canada - Na_anoxic_4_MG | ecosystem: Environmental > Aquatic > Marine > Inlet | place: Canada: British Columbia... | reverse complement strand
CGCAAGTATGATACCCCTTTCAATTGTTACAAAGGGGTTAATAATATTGTGGAATCGCACCATGAACCTTTCTATGTTAGCTATTAAACTAGGAGGAACATAGATGATATCACCATTTTTCAGGTAGACATTTTGGGCTAATTTGCCATCTTTTACTATTTCTCTAATATCTAAGCTTAAGGCAGTTACCTTGGCTATGCCCTTTTCGCTTCTTACCAGGAGCACATTTTTTTCGTTTGCATCAGTAGTAAACCCTCCTGCTCTGGATATGGCTTCAAAGGCCAATATCTTATGGTCTAAAATGAAAGTCCCTGGAGATTTGACCTCGCCGAGGACGTGAACCTTGTGGCTCACTACTGCTGAGACATCGATTCTCACCTGTGGGTTAACAAGGTATTTAGATAGTCTCTGCTGTATCTCGTCTCTTAATGCAAATACACCCCTGCCAGCAACCTGCACATCACCAATTAGAGGAAATGTTAGCTTGCCATTGCTGCCTATTTTGGTTGATAGTGAAAGGTCATCCATTTTTAGACTTTGTATTGGGGATACCTTGATGTTCACCTGAGGGTCAAAAAGGTATTTAGATAGCCTCTGTTGTATCTCGTCTCTTAATTCAATCACATGTTTACCAGCGGCCTGCACCTCGCCTATTAGAGGAAACATTATCTTGCCATATTCTTGTGCCGAAATCGTAAATGATGTGGAAAGTTCATCTACTTTTAAGCTTTGTCTTGATGAGATATTGATGCTCACCTGTGGGTTAACAAGGTATTTAGATAGCCTCTGTTGTATCTCGTCTCTTAATGCAAACACACGTTTACCAGCGGCCTGCACCTCGCCTATTAGAGGAAACATTATCTTGCCAGAAGTATCTAACTTAATTGACCGATTAAGATCACCGTGTCTATAAACCACGATATCTATGGTATCACCTACCCCGAGAATAAATTCCGATGTCTCTTTTCTGTATACGGTTATATCTATGGTATCACCTACCCCGAGAATAAATTCCGATGTCTTTTTTCTGTATACTGTTATATCTATGGTATCACCTACCCCGAGAATAAATTCGGAAAACCTTTCATCGCTAACTTTATCTTGAATTCCAACAACATTATCCTGCTCTTTTGTGGTCGGTGTTGCACATGCACCGATCAATATTATTGTGGAAAATAAAAATAGAATTATGAGCAAATCAACCTTATATTTTATCATAAATATACCCTTTTAAAAGCGCTCAAAATAACCCAAAAGATTTCACATATGTTCACCGGTTCACATGTTGTCATGCTTATACACTATATCATTTAATTTTCAACGAAAATTATTGCCAATCGAAGCAAAAAGTTTTTCCTGTTAGAGATCATTTTACTTATCTTTTACCTTTTCTATAGAACACAATAGCCCTCTTAGTTGATATGTACCGAAAGCTGGATCATAAGGAGGGGCACTTGAGGTTAAGACATTGGCATTGGACTCCCATACTCCAAAATCCGGACCTTCTCTTTCCGGAAACCACCATCCATGGTCAATATTAATAACTCCTTCCTGTATATCCTTTGTCACTACTGCTTTCATCTTTATCTTACCTCGATGAGAACTCACGTAAATCCACTCTCCATCAGCAATTCTATGGTTAGCGGCTGTGTCTGGATTGACCTCTGCTGTAGGATACGGCCTCCTTTTTCTAAGTAATTTTATTTGCCGGTGTTCACTGTGAAAATACTCGTCCCTCCTGCTTCCTGTGGTTAATATATATGGAAAATCCTTTGCCACATCGGGTCGTTCCATAGGGCTCTCAGGGGGTTCCTTATATGTTGGCAGAGGATCATAACCTAACCTTTCCAAGGCCTTGGAGTAAAACTCAACCTTTCTTGAAGGCGTCCGGAATCCTTTTTTCTCAAATTTCCGGTATTCGTGGGGTGGAAATACCATAAACTTCTTTTTCAGATCTTCAAAGGGCAGGCCAAGTGGCTCAAGTCGTTTATTAAGAATGTCCTCCAACGTCTCATCTGAACAGGGTAAATTCAACCTTTTAGCAAGGTCGATCAAAATCTCCTCGTCCTGCCGGCAGAGACCCACTTGAACTACTTTTTGTTGAGCAAAAACGGCGTTTTCAGCTACAAAAGGGAGTTCGATGATTTGGTTCATCTCCGGCCAAAAGGAAGCAGGCAGCACATAATCAGCCAAGGCTGCTGTAGGGGTCATGAACATATCTGTAACAACAAGGAGATCTAACCTCAGCAAAGATTGATAAACCTCCCGGGAATTGGCTACCGTAACCAGGGGGTTACCCCCAAAAATGAGGAGCGCTCTTATGCGATAGGGATCACCCGTTCGCATGGCTTTGAATAAACCAGGAATATGCGCTGAAGGAATTAGCGCCCGGAATCCGCAGAGCAGCTTGAACTGCTCACCCCCTATTCTTTTTCGAATCATGCCCTTGGGCAATTGGTTTGTCATGACCGGATAGGGTCGGATTATATTCATGCCCAAAATATCCCCACCGGGAATATCTATATTTCCAGTCAGTCCCCTGAGTAAAGAGATCGCTCTTACCGTTTGAAGAGAATTTGTATTATGCTCTATGGCAACGCCCCATTCCAAGACAGAGGGTTTATAAAGGGCGTATCTCCTTGTAGCAGCGATGATGTTCTCTGCCGGAATCCACGTAATGGATTCAGCCCATTGAGGTGTACACTTCGACACGTGTTCTTTTAATTTATCGAACCCCACCGTCCATTTTTCAACAAATTCCTTATCATAAATGCCTTCACGGATAATTATATGGGCCATAGCAAGGGCAAGCGCTGCATCCGTACCCGGTCTTATCGGCAGCCACATTTTACACCGTTTGGCTGTTTCTGATCTTCTTGGATCAACTGCAATACCGAAACTGCCATCTTTCAAAGCCCTCTTAACTAGAAATGAAAGTTCCCCATCCGGACCAGAAATGACCGGATTATGTCCCCAGAACAGAATGGTCTTAGGAGTGACCTTGCCATAATAGTCTGCAACAACAAATCCGCCGTAAGTGAGTTGGCTTACCGTTATCCTGGGTAGGAGGCAGTTAGCAAGCCCCGGCTCATACCAATTGGGGGTTCCGAGAGAATTGGCAAAACGTATAACATGCATAAAATGGTGCCTGCCTGTTCCCTGGCCAAGGGCTATAGATTCAGGGCCTGAATCTTGTCTGATTCCATCGAGCTTATTCGCAATTTCATCTAAAGCTATTTCCCAGCTGATCTCTTTCCACTGATTGGATCCCCTATTTCCATTTCGCTTCAACGGAGTCAAGATTCTGGAAGGATGATACATCATTTCCGGGGTAGCCAGACCTTTGATGCACATCTGGCCCAGATTAAAAGGTGAGTCAGGATCTGGCTTTACTTTAATGAGTTTGCCATCTTTCACAAACAAAAGGGCACTGCATCCCCCATGGCATATCCGGCATACACTCCTAAAAACTTCCTCTTTATACTTAAAAATGATGATTCCTCTTTAAACTCTCATAGATACGAACACGGGTAGTAACTTCTCAATAAGTTGGGGTACACTTAACAGCAAAGTAATTTTAGCCACATATTGTAAAACCCCAAGTTTTTGAGAAGTTACCAAGAATTTTGCAAATCTTATAAGGAGAAATCCCAAAAAACACTGCCATTGAAAACCTGAAATCAATTTTTACTATTTCATCAAATCAGGCTATGGGAAAAGATTAAGATGATAAGGAGAAGTATTCTAACGCCAATATATAGCTGAGATATCCAAAACCAACAATTGAACCAACACATACAGGGGTAAGGAAGGATTGGTGGCGGAAATCTTCACGCTTAAATATATTAGAAATATGTACCTCCACTACTGGTATATTAATACCTGCAATAGCATCTCTTATAGCAATGCTCGTATGTGAATATGCTCCGGCATTTATAATTATTCCATTAAAAAATTCCACAGATTTCTGAATCTGATCAATAATTTCACCTTCAATGTTGCTTTGGAAAAATTCTACCACTACATTTCTTTTTTGAGCATAATCCATAATTTTTTTATTGATTTCATCCAACGTCATATTGCCATAGAAATTAGGCTCCCTACTTCCTAACATATTCAAATTTGGCCCATTAATAACCGAAATAGATATCTTATCCATTTTCTTGAAGCCTTCTTAAGATTCTTTTGATTTCTTTTAAATCGATAAATTGTTTCCAGGCAGGGACTCCTATCTGGTTCAGTGTTATCCATTGAATTCTTTGATTCCGAATCTTCTTATCATGCCATAAGTTCTTAATTATCTGCTCAATTTTGAAATCAGCAGGTATTGAGGTAGGTAATCGAAAAAAAGTTAAAATATCGAAAAATTCTTTTAAATCTTGTCTGCTCAATACGCCCCTATCAACAAGATAATAGATTATACCAAGAGTTCCTAAAGCCACTGCCTCTCCATGAAGGTAAAATTGATAACTTGAATAACTTTCTAAAGCATGACCGATAGTATGACCAAAGTTGAGAACACTTCTGATTCCTTTCTCTCTTTCATCTTTGGCAACTATCTCCGCTTTCAATTGACAGCTACGGTAAATCAAATAAGCGATAGTATCCCTGTTTCGCTTTTTTATATCCTCTTTGTTCTGAATAATAGAATTATAGAAAGAAGCGTCTAATATAAGCCCGTATTTAATGACTTCCATTAAACCTGAATTAAATTGATCAATGGGCAACGTATCAAGAAAATGCAAGTCGGAGAATACGGCTTGAGGTTGATGGAAAGCGCCTACTATGTTTTTGCCTTCAGGAAGATTAATTGCAGTTTTCCCTCCTACACTACTATCAACCATAGCTAATAGTGTGGTAGGAATCTGAATATAGTCGATGCCCCTCATATAGGTCGCAGAGGCAAAGCCTGCCAAATCCCCTACTACTCCTCCTCCAAAAGCAACAATGAGCCCATCACGACCCAATCTTTCTGCTATTAGTTCATGATAAATCTCACTCAATGTTGAAATATTTTTATGTTTTTCACCGTCCTTGACCACTACATGAAAGACCTGAGGAAAATCCACCTTTATATTATGAATAGATTTTTCATAGAGATCAAGAATAGTATCATTCGTTATTAATGCAATTCTAGGATATCTTTCGAAAAAATCTTTGTGTATATCATGAAGCCGTTCTCCAACATAAATGGGATAAGTCAGTGTTGGCGTGGAGACCGTCAATTGGTAAAGAATGTTATTAGGTTGCATGGAGCATCCTATTTAATTCCCTTCTGAAAATTGAAAAAACTTCTTTAAATACTCAATGAGTTCTTCCGCTTCTTCTAAGTTCAATTGCTGTTCCGAATCTGAAAGCGCAACGAGTGGATCGTAATGTGATTCAAACATCAGGCCATCTGCCCCAGCTGTTAAGGCAGCATGTGCTATGGGCTTACTAATATCTTTTCTTCCAAGGGAGTGGCTTATATCCACAATGACCGGAAGTGGAGTTTCCTTTTTCAATATAGGTATAGATGATATGTCCAAGGTATTGCGTGTCTGGGTCTCGAAGGTCCTGATACCCCTTTCGCATAAAATGATTTGATGATTCCCTCCTATATAAACATATTCGGCTGCAAGGATAAATTCATCGATTGTGGCCATGAGCCCTCTTTTAATCATTATAGGCTTATTGATTTTTCCAAGCTCTTTTAACAGTGAGTAATTGAACATATTTCTTGAACCAACCTGTAATATGTCTGCATGTCTCGCAACAAGCGGCACATCTCGCGTGTCTAAAACCTCTGTAATAACGGCCATATTGAATTCATCGGCAACCCTTCTTAGCATTCTTAGCGCCTCTTCCTCTAATCCCTGGAAGCTGTATGGGGAGGTTCTGGGCTTAAACGCTCCTCCTCTTAAAATATTTATACCCAATTCTTTCATCCTCTTGGCAGTAACGTAGATTTGCTCATAATGTTCTACAGAGCAAGGCCCGGCCATCAAAATCGGTTTTTCACCACCAATTTCTATTCCGTTGACAACAATAACTAAGTCTTTGGTATCGGGGAGGCGGTTCACTTTAAGCCTTCTTCGGGCCCCAACCCCCATTTCTTCCACTGAGGCCTTAAATATCTCCTTAAAAATTCTTTTCATCAAATCTTGAGGCATGGGCCCCTTATTCTTTAGCTGAATCTCCTTAAGCATTTCAGATTCTCTAACTGGGTCAAAGTGGGCAAGACCCATTTTATTTTTGACTTCGCCAATACTATTTGAGATCTGAAAGAAATCATTAAGATTATGCATCAGTTTTTCATTAACCTTAGTCATTTGTGCTCTAAGTTCTTGTAATCTTTTCTTGTACTGTTCCATTTTCCTAATCAGAGCTCCATTCCTTGTGCTGAAATTATGATGAAGGTGATTTATGGTTCACCATGAAGAACAAATCACACTGAAATTCCGCCTCGGTCAAGACGCACAAGAACCTTACAGTTTTCTTGGAGAATCCTCTCCGGTGACTTCAGGAGGTCGCACAGTCCTTCAGGCCCACTAACAACATCTGTCACTATCTCATTCAGAGGTATTCGCCCATTCTCATACAGGCCGAGGATATTGCTAAATGCACCACCAAGATGCCCGCGTGACCCAACCAACGACACCTCATTGGTAATCATGTGGTCTACCGAATCCATTACCAGAGGAGCCCCACTCCTTGCCAGTAGAACAATGTGACCATTCGCATTCATACGTCGAAATATCCTGTTAATGTTGTCCAAATATCCTGAGGCCTCAATAACCACATCAGCGAACTCTGGACAATTTTCAAAAAATTCATCAACATCGTACACATGATCACTCCACTTACGGGCAAGTCTCCTCCGGAATTCGACGGGCTCAACAACATGAACCACAGAAGCGCCGAAAACAGTCTTGCTTAACATGGCAGAGAACAGCCCTATGGGTCCAGCTCCAAAAATAACGACCACGTCTCCTGCCGCTATGTGGCCGTTCTGGCAGGCAACATACGCAACTCCTGCCGGCTCGACACAGGCAGTTGCCCTGAGATCCTTGTCACTTCTTGCCAACGCAGTAACATCGTGGGCCAGCATGGAAGGCACATCCACCACTGTACCAAAGAGCCCATCCTTCTCCAATCCCAGTAATCGCGCATGACGGCATTGATTGAATTGTCCTCTCCGGCACACATCACAGTAATGGCAAACGATGATGGATTCAAACGTAACGTAGGCCCCCGGTTCTACGTGGTTGACATGGGACCCAACCTCAACTACCTTTCCGACCCCTTCGTGGCCCATGACTCGTCCCTCCGGGGGAATCTTCGCTGGCGCCGAGGATCGAATATACCCTGTATCAGGATTCGTCTCTACCAGGTGCACGTCTGTGCCGCACAATCCTGCATAGACCATCTCCACTCGGATCTCATCGGGATGCAAATCGCCTAGCTCTCGTATTTCGACGGAAACACGGGGATTTCGATAGATCTGGTGGGGCCCCGGATTGGTAATACCTTCCATGGGCTTTCTATCTGCATGAATGACTACAAATTTGGATTCCATAATCACTGAGCAATCAATAACTAAGATACAGATCTACGCTGACCCGCCCGCCTCGCAAGCGAGAGCGTTGCGGGCAGGTTATCGCCGATGTTTTTTCTTTTGGTATCATACACAAATCTTTTGAACTCTGGTTTTCTGCCAAAATTCAATGATAAGCCAACTTCAACATTTGTTGCCTGCCCGCCATATTTAAAATAATGTTTATTAATCAGGCAATGATAGTTATAGGCCTTCGTAAAATATCTGGACTATCTAACAGGGTATACTTCTAAAAACTTCTAAGAATAATATCTGTGATTTCTTTGTATTTAAACCTATCTGTGTTCACCCCGTTAAATAAGGCATTTAATTTTTTAATTTAGCCCTCAATACCTCTCTGCTCCTGAAAGTTATGATGCTTATCATGTTTACTATTTAACAGGGTGAATCTGTGGCTGAATAGTTACATCACTCATTCACATTATCCCTTTTCATCTCAAACACTGATGATAGTTTTCGATACAATATCTTCCCTCCTGGGGTCTTGGGTAGTTCAGATAAAAATTCGATGACCCGTGGTACCTTGTACTTCGATATTCTCTTCTCACAGTATTTTCGGATATCGACTTTACTAATTTTCACACCATCTTTCAAGACAATAACGGCCTTAGGTATTTCGCCATGGGAATGATCCCGAACCTTAACAACAGCCACTTCATTGATCTGAGGGTGGGCACTTAATACATCTTCAATTTCGGTAGGAAAGACCTTCAGGCCTGCCACCTTCATCATTCCGGTTTTTCTGCCAGCAAAATAAAAATAACCCTCAGAATCCTTCTTCACGAAATCACCTGTAAAAAACCACCCACCTTTCATATATTTCTTAGTCTCCTCAGGGTTACCGAAATATCCCGAACAGACAGCCGGACCCTTTATGACCATTTCTCCAACCTCATTTGGGGCTAATTCTTCTCCATTTTCGTCGACAATTCTTACTTCAAAGTAAGGGCACGGTTTTCCCATGGAGCCTGGTTTATGTTCTCCCTGAACAGGAGCAGCCAAGGCAATCCCCGTAGTCTCGGTGCTTCCCCATACCGGTACGATCGGAATCTTAAAGCGGTCTTTGAATTTTTGAGCCAGGGTTGGGTTGGTATGCATGCCTCCGCTTTCTGGTATCCTCAGAGAGCTGAAATTGAAGGTGTGAGACTCCTGCAAACGAACTAAGTTCTCGTAAATAGAGGCGACCGCCATCACACATGTTACATTATGATCTGAAATAGATTTAGCAATGGACTTAGGTGAGATATTATCTATTAAAACAATGGTTCCTCCTAAATAGAGGGGCCGGGCAAAGAGTTCATGCGGATGACCGAAAACCGGAAACATACATAGGTGAACATCATCATGGGTTAGTTTCAAGCTTTGTATCGATGATAAGGTATTCCAATAAATGTTGGCATGTGTGGAAATAGCCCCTTTCGGAACGCCTGTCGTACCTGAGGTAAAGTTCAGGTAGACAATATCGCTGTCTTGAATTTTTACATCTGGTGGACCAAAAGTTTCTTGAGCAAAGACCGCTTCCCATGCATGGTACCTATTACTCGATTTTTTACCAACCACAATGATCCTCTCATCTGAACAGGGAAGTCTTAGCCTGGAAAGCAAGGATTGAAAATTGCCAGATACAATCAAGACGGAGGGATGGGTGAGATTCAAGATGTACTGAATATGGGCAAGAGTCTGATTGTAATCGATTGGGAAGACAACGCCACCTGCTGTTGCAACGCCTAAAAAAGAGATAATTGCCTCCGGAGTCTTTTGCAGCAGAAGTCCTACCCTTTCCCCTTTCCTAAGACCAATACCTATCAAAAAATTGGCCAGGGCATTTGATCTTTCATAAAGCATTCTATGGGAAATCTTGGATTCCTCATAAATTAATGCGGTCTTTTCAGGAAAAAGCTTCGCATTTTTCTCTAACATCTCAACGAGAGTCATAGATTTTCCTCCAGACATCTTCAAAACTTAATACGCATTCGTTCGCCATGCCCGGTTCAAAAAGGTTTGCGCGAGAATCTTCAAATCCAGCAAGAGCGACCACTGCCGGAGGTATTCCAGGTCGTATTCCACACGTTCCTCAATCTTATCAAGTGTATCCGTTTCCCCTCGAAAGCCATTGACCTGGGCCAGACCAGTAATCCCGGGTTTTACCTTATGCCGAAGCATGTATCCCGGCACCAATTTACGGTACTCCTCATTCATTGCTACAGGATGAGGTCTGGGTCCCACTAAAGACATTCGCCCCTGGATCACGTTAATAAACTGGGGCAGCTCATCAAGGCTGGTTCGACGAAGAAAAGCTCCAAAGCGTGTTACTCGAGGATCATCTCGGCTCACCTGTTTGAAATTATACCCATCTTCACTAACATTCATCGTTCGAAACTTATAGATTTTGATGGGTTCACCGTTGAGACCATAACGCCACTGTTTGAATAGTATATGACCGCGGGAACCGAACTTGAGACCTAAGGCTATGGCTAAAAAGAGCGGGCTTGTTAATAAGAGAATGATGCCTGCTAGCACCAAATCTCCCACACGTTTGAATAGGACGTTGATGCCTCGAATTGGAGTGTCTCGTAAGGCAATTACAGGAAGGTTCTCAAAATATGTGACACTTCCCCCTATAATCAGGTCCAGCAAAAAGAGGTCAGGGATAAAGTAGACGGAAACAGTGGAATCAGCCAGTTCTCTAAATAATAGCTGAATTTTCGGTTCTGTCTGCATGGAGAGGGCCACGTAGACTATGTCCAATCTTTCCTTTTTAGCATATTCAGGGAGGGCCTTTAAATCACCCAAAATGGGATAGCCCCCCACCGGCTTTTTGGCTTTGTCATCAAAAAAACCCAAAATCCGGGTTCCTGACCAGGGATTTTCAGTAATCATATGTGCTAATTGCTCCCCCATCTTCCCCGCTCCTGCAATGACGGCCCTCCGTACATTGTGCCCCTTCCTTCGGTAGCGCCTGAGAATAGTCCGAATAATAATACGTTCCGCTGCCATAACAATGGGCCAAATCACCATCCAGCATATCATAACGTGGCGGGAGAATTCATGTGACACCTTCAAAAAGTAACCAATCGAAAAAAGAAAGGCATAAAGAATGAAACACCCCAAGAAAATCTGAGATATTTCGTATTGAAGCGAAGAAAATCGCCATGAGCGGTAGAGCCCAACTGCATGAAAGCAGACCATGATCATAAAAAAGATAAGGATGGTTGCCTCCCAAATATAGGGTGAATCCATATCAAGAAATGCGATCGGCCCTATAAAGAGTGCGGCTCCCAATGAGGCATCCAACACTCGAAGAAGTGTCATTAAGAGGGGCTCATATGGTCTCAGCTTCCCTCTCTTATGCTGAGTTCGCTGGTTTATGAAAGGTTTCACGAATCCACCTTCTTTCTCAATTCATTCTTGCAGCTTATGAATTTCATCCCTTATTATAAACCAATTCGTTAAGTCTTTGGTATAGAATCAAGTATCGATAATAGTACGCGTTATGTCAATGACCTCGGTCACCCAAAATTCACCGCCTAAAAAAATATCGGGATATTTTAGGCGGTGAGTTATGGGTATTTTTTCCAAAATTCAGCGAAAAAGCACAAGCATAGCCATAACACTATGAAAAACTGCCAAATAGTATTTTTTGGACACACCTCTCCCTTGATAAACAATTTTGCTTTCTTTTTTCTTGCTTTTCAGCCTATCCAGAGGGAACAGACTGAAGCATTGCAATTTTCTCGCGGGCATTAATCAACAACTCCATCGCCGGATTGTTTTTGGTTAACTGGATTATTAAACTGCGGGAACGTGTTACCACACGGCCAGGAAGATTAATAAAGGAAAACCGGACTGCCTTCATTCTTTTTGACAGCCAGGAA
>Ga0233412_10001626_pt1 | contig 11481 bp, 9 predicted proteins | sample Na_anoxic_4_MG_FD_180667 | JGI IMG/M metagenome (GOLD analysis project Ga0233412, IMG submission 180667) | Seawater microbial communities from Saanich Inlet, British Columbia, Canada - Na_anoxic_4_MG | ecosystem: Environmental > Aquatic > Marine > Inlet | place: Canada: British Columbia... | reverse complement strand
TATTTGCTAAGGGATCAAAGTTAAATGAAGTTGAATCCATACAACCTATAATAACAGGAATACAAGCACCTGCTGTGTTTGCTGTTGAATCATAATTAAATGAAGTTGAATCCATACAACCTACGATAATTGGAATACAATCTCCAGCTACGTTAGCAGTTGAATCATAATTAAATGATAATGGGTTCATACAACCTATAATTTTAGGAATACAAGAACCATCATTTGTATTTGCTAATGAGTCATAATTAAATGAAGATGTATCAGTACACCCAAATACCTTTTCAATACATACATCACCGAATGTAGGTTGAGATGTTGTAGTTTGAATAATAGGAAATTGTAATGACTGTGCTCCCCAGTAAGGTACGTCTACAATAGTATCACCTTCAGGACCATATAATGTGTATGCTACCTGAGCGATAGAACCTTGAGATTGTGAAGTAGTGAATAAATATAACTCTATTGGTTCGTAAATGTTTAGAGGCACCTCAAACGTTAAATAGTAACCATCATTAGGTCCTATTTGATATTGAGGTGATACTATATCACCTTGCTTGATACCTAACCAAGTACCTCCCCATCCGTTAGATGCTCCATCATAAATCTTTAGAGTGTAGTCACCTAACATTACTTCACTGGTGTTAGCAGTTGAGTCGTAGTTAAATGAAGATGTATCAGTACATCCTACTACTCTTGCAGGACCACACGTTCCATCACTTACAGTAGCGTTAGGATTATAAGTTGTGGAGAATGGATTCATACATCCTGCAATACTACTTGTACCACTAGAACAAGCACTACCTGTACTAAACTGAGGTGAGGTATATAGGTATCCAAAGTTTGAGTTAGTTACTGAGTCCGATAAGTTAAATAAAGTATTTTGGTTGCAATCTAATACTTGAAGGTTACCGTTAACTGTACCTCCGTATAAAGTACCATTTAAACCATCACCATAACTATCGCCAATAACAACATCAACTAATACGTTTGTATCAACACAAATGTAATAAGAAATACCTACACCAGGTTGGTAACCTGAATATGTTCCTGGTGGGGCTGAGTATAATGCTCCATTGTCGTCGTATAATGTCCAGCTTGACTCACTTCCGTAATTATCAGGAACAAAATAAACTTGTAGATAGGTTTCACCTGGACCACAGTTTGGGATAGGATTACCCTGACATTGACCATCGCTAACAGTAGCCCATGGATTAAACTCAGTAGAAGTAGAATCAGTACATCCTATAATGTCTTCACAATCTAAACATTTTTCCCAACAGTTAGTATCTAATACTACTGGTGCCCCATCTACTATTAGGTTTCTATTTGTAAAACCTGCAGCATCTAGTAAGAAACAAGTTGCATATGGGTTTTGGTTGTTTTGCATATTTGGAGGTAACTCCTGATCTGCCCAGTTATCAACTGAATATTTCCATAACCACCCTGGGTTGTTGGATATATCAATTGTACCTGTCCAAATGTTATCACCATCAGGGTCAGCTAAAGAATCCCAAATACCGCTCCAGCTATTAAATTGACCGCTGACATATACTTGGGAGAATGTATCTGGGTAAGAATTCATATCTACTGCAAATGAAACAGGATATGTACATTGACCATTACTTAAATTAGCATTGGTATCATAGCTTGAAGATAACGTATCCATACAACCTGCATAGGGTGGTGGTTGTGATAATAGATTTACTACTGTATCGTAAGACCAGTTTGGATTAACTCCTACCCAATCTATATTATTATTTGAAAAGTCAAGCTTAACTAAATCTAAAACTTCACCTTGAGTGTAGTTTCTGATATTGAGATAAGAGTCAGATTGAAAGTAGTAACTGTACCAACCATAGCTGTATGCACTTTTTAATTCTATGTTAATATCTCCAGTGTCTGCATTTATAACTGAATAGTGATATAAAGTTTGGTTAGCAGGGGTAGAGTATGCTTCAAAAAGAGTATCACTACCCTGAGTGATAACGATTCCTTGAGTATTAGATGAAGCAAATCCTCCAAATTCTAATTCTACTTCAAACCAACTTTGATTTTGTGCTATCCCTAAAAACGGGAGACATAAAAACAAAAATAATATAAACTTTTTCATAGTACTTGTTTAAAATAACATAATATGTTATAAATATAAAAAAGGAACGCTAAGTTGCGTTCCTCTTTTACATATTAAATAAAAATAATTTATTTTTTTACTAACTTAGATACCCATGCTTTTACGATATCCCAATTACGAGTTGCAAATACACCAAATGCAAACCCAGCATAAATTTTATAGCCGAAAGTCCATAAAATAAGACCAGCGATAAGGCCTAATACACCTTCTACACCATTAGCTACAATCCAATCTTTAACAATTGTAAAGATTTTTTTAATAAAGTCTAATACTTTTTTCATAATTAAATATTTTAAAATTACGTTAATAAATATTACTACCCATCACAAGATAAACAATCTTCAGTAGTACGAGAACCTAAATCACCTTTAATCACGGAATCTGTGCGAAGGTAATATAAGGTTTTAATACCCAATTTCCAAGCCTCCATATGAACCTGATTAATCCACTTTGGAGAATCAGTAGGGTCAAATGCTAAGTTTAACGATTGAGTTTGGTCAATATACTTTTGACGAGTAGCTGCTTGTTGAACTAAAGCTAATTGGTTGATTTCTGGGAATGTCATAAACACTTCTTTTTCATCTTCTGTTAGGATATCATGAGATAAACCCATTACAGAACCATTATCACCCATAATTTGATCCCAAACACGAGTTGTATTATGTCCTTTTTCAATTAATAGTTTCTCTAGTTCAGGATTTTTAACAATAAATGTTCCTTTAGCGCCATTAAACACATAAATGTTTGCGGGTTGTGGTTCAATACCTGCTGAACAGCTATTGATACGAGAATTTGATACTGTAGGGGCAATTGCTAGCAAGTGAGTATTTCTCATACCTGTACCCTTACACCATAATGGTTCCCCATATTCTAGAGCCATTTGACGAGAAGCAGCTTCAGCTTTTCTTTGGATATCACTAAAAATAGTATGTGTCCAAGCTGTAGCACCAATTGAGTTAAATGCTATGTTTTTCTGTTGTAGGAATGTATGCCATCCCATTACACCTAAACCTAATGCTCTACCTTTTTTAGCTGAGCGATGAGTACGAATCATAGAATCCTTACCATTTGTTTTTTGGATAAATTCTTCCATTACACCATCTAAAAAGTAAGTAGCCATTTCAACTACATCTGTGTTTTTCCACTCATCATACTTAGCTAAGTTTAAAGAGGATAAACAACAAATAAAACTATGTTCCTCATCTGTATGTAATGTAATCTCAGTACAAATGTTAGTCATAGAAACATCTAGATTATTCATACGATAAGCTAAAGGATTGTCTTTATTAACATTGTCCTTAAACATTATGTAGGGTTCTCCGGTTTCTACGCGTGATTTAAGTATTTCAAGCCACAATGACATGGCCTCGCTGTCTCGATCTTGTAAGCGCTTCATAAACGCATCATCTACCATTACAGCTTGATGTAAGTTTAGACATTGTCTGTTAGGATCACCTTTAGGTCTACGAATTTGTAAAAATTCTTTAATATCAGTATGGTTGATATCTAAATTTACTGAAGATGCCCCACGTCTTACACTACCTTGATTAGTAGCAATAATGGTAGAATCATAAATTTTAGCCCAAGGTACAATACCTTCACTTTTACCATTTCCTGTTATACTTTCTCCTCTTCCTCTAATTCTGCTAAGGGAAATTCCCACGCCTCCCCCATAGGAAGTAAGGCGCATAAGCTCCGCGTTAGTGAGACCAATACCACGTATCGAATCCGGAGTATCAACACCGAAACAACTAATAGGCAAACCCCGATCAGTACCGGTATTGCTGAGAACAGGGCTAGCGAGACCAATCCATCCATTCCAAATATATTTAAAAAATTTATTTGCTAAGTCTGGTCTGTTTAATCTATCAGCTACAGCATTAGCTACGCGTCTATACGCTTTGCGGGGAGTTTCCCCAGGCATTAAATACCCTTTTGAAATTGTAGACAAAGCTACATCATCAAAAAACTCGGGGTAATCTTTACCTCTTTCCCATTGGGAGTAATCTGCTACTAAACTATTGTTATCCATAATTAAAATATACTTTCATCCCACTCCATGTGGCCTTTTGAATAATTTGTTACTCTGTTTGCGAAGAAATCTGTATGTTGTTTGCCACCTGATAAGGCACCAAACCAGCTCATTCTTTCTACAGCTGTCATATCTACTCCTTCAATGATCGCTTTATAACCTAAATCACCTAATTTTACATTAACTCTATTTTTAATAAAGTTTTCTAAGTCATATTGTGAACATCCTTCTAGATCACCTAACTCATAACACTTTCTAATAAAATCTAATTCAAGTTTTAGTGAAAGCAAAGCTGCTTCATTTATTGCTGCTTCAAGCTCTGGTGTTTTGATTTGAGGATTTTCATCGACAAGTGTTCTGAATAACCAACATCCAGCTTCTGAATGGAGGGATTCATCTCTAATAGACCATTCAACAATTTGACCCACTCCTTTAAGCTTGTTTCGCATCTTAAAAGATAAGAGAATGGCGAAGGAAGAGAATAAATTAACTCCCTCGGTAAATGCTGAGAATATAGCGAGTGACTTAGCAATTTCATGTAAATCTTTCTCACCATTAAAACTATCCCTAACAGCAGTAAGATTTTCAATTTTAGCCATCGTAGCCTCATCTTCCATAAACTCATCGAAATTCTCAAGTCCAAGTGTTTCATTTAATAGTGAATAAGCTTCAGCATGGATAGTTTCGAATGCGCCAAAGGTTGTAGCCATCATTATAACCTCAGGTTTTCTAAACCATTTAGTTACTAGTCCTGACCAATAATCATTTACAACTGTTTCTGTTTGAGCAAATCCCTTAAGGATAGACCCTATAATATTTTTTTCTGTTTCGTTCAAATTCGAGCTCCAATCTGTGATATCACTCATCATAGGAACTTCTGTATGAAGCCAATGTGCTTGTTGTTGTTTTAACCAATAATCAGCTGCTTCTTGATATTCGAATGGTTTGTAAACGATGCGTTCCTGCAAAAGGTCTTTTTTTGCCATTGTAGTTTGTTAATTAAAAATTAGGAATTGAGAAAGTTGCGCAACTGATTTTTTTCAGTTAAACTGAAATTATCTTTAATAGGAGAACTTTCATTGTTAGATTCAGGTGTTCCGGCTAATTCTTCAAACTCCATATCGCTTATTATTCTATATTCACCAATGGCGATATTAATAGCAGCGTTATAAGTAAGTCCATCCATCCCGTATCTGTTTTTCATAATGTGGAGTTTTCCAACTCCAGTTTGTTTGTCTTTAGCACGACGACTAATAGAGGCAGCAAAATCTGTTATCATCATTTTGTCATAAGAGCCCGCCGCTTTATGTCCTTCAATCACTTCGTCTAAAGCTCCTTGTCTGTTGACTTGAGAAGCCGACCAAATTGGGATATTAAGCTCGCGGGCTAATCCTTTCGTGCTTATATAAATATCGTCAATTTCTTCCTTACGCTCCTTACTTGTTTTCTTTGATCGAAGTAAGTCAACATAATCAATAACTACTAAATCAATTTTGGTACCTAAATCCTCACATTTCTGGATATGTGACTCGATAGTTGACATAGATGCCTTATTTGGTGGAAATTCTTTAATAATAAGATTGCCAGGTAACTTAGTCATTACGTCTTCAACTTTATCTTTATGCATCATAATTTCATTAGCTGGGATGCCTGTAAAATGGGCGTCAAATCTCCTACCTACGTAATCTTCACCTAATTCTAATGTATAATAAACAACATTAAAACCCATTTTTACGGCATTACCTGCTAATGCTACTAATGACCAAGATTTACCAGCACCAGGTCCACCAAATATTAAACCAAAATCCCCATTACCTAAACCACCTTGTAAAATTTCATTAAATTCTCTCCAAGGTGTTGGAATAGTAATACGTTGTTCTTCTCTATAACGGGTTTCAATATCTTTCATATATTCATGTCCAATATTTTTGTCCATTCCGGCTTTTAGAGCATTATCAATTAACCCTCTAATCGAGTCATAGTCCTCGGCTTTAAGTAAATCAACACTACCTAATAGTGCTTTCTTTAGCTGTTGATTCTTACAAAATGCTGAGAATTCAGTTTGAATATACTCTGAATCTGTAGCTGCTATTTTATAAGCATCTCTAAGTTGTTCTCTAATAGATACCTTTAAAACATCATTAGTAACTTTTTCATATTCTGATTTTAATACCTCTGGTGTAGGGGTAGTATGATAATCATTGTAATACTTTAAAATATTATCGATAATCCACTTATGGGCTTGATTATCAAAATAAGATGAGTCTAGTATATCATGAATGTTAGTTAGAAATTCTTTACGTTCAAGTAAGGAATGGATAACTTTAATTTGAAATGCTGGACCATACTTATTTAAATCACTTAGAGTCATCTACAAAACTATTTAATGTTTGAAACTGGTTGTTAACCCAAAACTCTGGGTTTTTAATTAGATGGCGTAACCCATCTTCTTGATAGAATCTAAGAAAAGCTTTTGCGTTTAGCAAGGGTGGATTAACATCTATTTGCTCTTCTAAATAAGCTTTTTCTAAATCATCCACCATTGGATTATGTAAATCCATGATTTTGTAATTTTTACGAAGATTATCTTCTTCAAATACAATACGAGAATAGATAAGATGTTCTTTGTGTTTTTCACCTGCTATTTCAATGATATCATCTAAAGTTAATTTACGCTCATTTAATTCAGGGAATAATTTACGTAATTTCTTTTCACCTAAACCTTTTATACCAGGAACCTTATCTGAAGCATCACCCATTAAAACTTTATACAAAATAAAATTCTCAGGTAAAACATTAAATTTTTCTACTACAGTCTCAGGTGTATAAAAATCCTTTTCAATGGGGCGATACACACAAATTTTATTACTTGTCAATTGAATAAAATCTTTATCGCTTGATACAATAAACGCTCGAGAGTTGTCATGAGTATTGGTGATAGTCGTCGCTAAATGAGCGATTATATCATCGGCCTCTACTTTATCGAGCGCTATGGTTTTTACAGGGAGACACTTTAAATAATCGATTAATCTTACGATTTGGTCTAATTTAGCATCGTGTTCATCTCCTACATCCTCAAATATTTCCCAGTTAGTAATACGAGACTGATGACGGCCAGCCTTGTATTCTGAGAGAACATTTTTACGATTCATTGATGAATTTTCTCCATCAAAGATAATATACATTGCTGTTGGCTGAATAGCATTTATTAGAGTCCCCAAAGAACGGACAAATCCTCCTAACCCTCCTACATGAACGCCGTGCTCATTTACAATATTAAGCATTGCGAAGTTTCTAAAAAATAGATTTAGACCGTCAATAAATAAAACTCTTTCATGTTGCGAGGAGGGTGTCTCCGGCTCCTTATCCATATTATTGAGGAGCTCTAATAAATCCTTATTTGCCATAACTTAACTTGGTTCTTGTTCTGTAAATACCTCAGGTTGAGGTTCCTCGTAAACTTCCTCTATAATATCAAAATCACCACCACCTAGGATTTTACTCCATTCTTTAGTATGGTCATCTTTATATTTTTTAAGGTCTTTTTCTGTGTCATTAATAAAACCGTGAGGTGTCATAATAATTTTACCTCTAGTAGTAAGACCATTAATGTGGTTTTTATCAATTTGTAGATTAGTACGTTTAGCAAATTCAACTTGCTTTTTATCCTTGATTGCTTTAATCTTAGATGTTCCAGCATTAGCAATATTACCAAATGTAACTACAAACGTAGCATCAAACCACATAGCAAATCCACCTTTATTCATCAACTTAGGTTTACCCATAGGTGATTCTGGTTTTGCTGTCCATACTTTATTAATACAAACTAATGTATTAGTATATGCTGAACTTTCCTTACGTGATAGTGTAATTCTTTGATTAACGCTATTACCGAATTGGGTTGACATAGCACCAGCATTCCATTCGTTATTGTTCTTATTAGAACGTACTGATAACTCACATGGAACTGAACCAATTGAATCCCAAAGGAACATTAAATCAAAGGGTAGATTACCTTTTTTCTGCTCATCTAATAAGTCAAGAATAAAAGCAGCAACATCTTCGATTGTGTGGATTGTCTCTCTATCAGCATAGATAAAATTACCTTGATAATCTATTAACTCACCAGTTTCTTCGTCAAATACTTCTTCAATATCTAAACCCATTTGCATAGCATGTTCCCAATTCCATTTCATTTCAGTAATAATGAATACGGGGAGGATACCTGTTTTTTGGGCTGATACAGCTGCTTCAATAAGTGCTGTAGTTTTTCCTGTATCTGAATGACCTCTTAGTAGACAGATATGTCCAGTAGGTATTCCAGGTACTGAAGTAACTTCTTGGAAGGCGTTGCTTAGTGGGACCCACTGTTGGGGTTTAAACTTAACGTTCCCACTAAGACCTTTCTTATCCTTGAAATTACTTAGATCAAATTTACTTTTAATCTCAGCAGACACAGCTGCTGTTAGTGATTTACTTGCCTTTCTAGCCATGCTTAGAATGGTAGATCGTTACTACTATCATCATCAAACAAACTATCAAATTTATCCAATTTGGTTTGTTTAACATTATCAGTAGAAGTATTCAAAGAATAATTTGTTTGAGGAGTTGATACTTCCTTTTCATCATCAATGATATCACCTTCTTGAGCAGCATCTTCTGGAGATAACCAACCTTCTAGGTTTGATTTCATTTCTTCGTAAGGAACTTTCTTAAATACACCCTGTGGGTCTACCTGATTTGATAACCAGCTTTCTACTTTTGAAGCATCAGCATCTAGTGGTGTTTGCTTCATTGATGGAGAAGCTACAGTACGATTGTACTTAGTACCTGTCATCTCTGGTCCTTCAGTAGTTAGCTTGATATCACGACCAGCAACTACATCTGTAAAGTCACCTACTTCTTCATCCATTGCCATTGACAAAAATGATGAATATAGCTCTTTACCGAATTGCCAAATCTTAACACCTTCATCTTCCATACCACGAACGATAACAGGAGCAAAGTAACGAACTTTTGGTTCGAGTTTCTTAGCCAATTTCCAGTTCTCTGGTTGGTCGGTTTGACGGAGTTTTTTAGCAAACTCTACTAATGGGTCTTTCTCATCAAAGTTAATTGGAGAAATCATTACAGGTTTCCCAATACCATAATGGAAATACAATTCACTAAATGGAGTTGATTTATTAAACTTAGAAGGTACAATACGAATTGTTTGTTTACCTACTGATGGTTTCCAGAACAATGACTTACCATTGTTATTGTTGTTAGAGGTGGGTTTTTGCAGCGCCTCTAAACGCTGCTTGATTACGTCTAAATCCATGTTTATAACTTTTTATTAATAACTAAATATACGAAACTAATTTCGGGGAGCCAAATTAAAGCTCAATAATCTTGTGAATTTTGGTTTTTAGTTCTTTAAGCTCATTCTGTTGAGTTAAAAGGATTGTATTGCGATAGTGTTGCCAGTTTACTCTATAACGCGAATCTACTACACCCCCATTTAAACGCTTAATTAATTCGTTTAAGGCGTTAATAGTGTAAAGTGTATTACTATCTTTTTTACGGTGAACTAAAATTGTATTCTCTGGAATAGAGGATACGTTGCCTTGGTCTACATTATAGGTAACAACGTATTCGTTATTACTTTTAACATGAAGGACAAACATTTTATTATACATGATAGTGTACCTTGATTGTAATTCTTCAATCAATGAGTCCAACTCATCAAGAGTTGTAAAAGTACAAAACAATTTATTATTCAAATCTATATTATTTTGGGGAGATTCATCATTATTATCTAACCCATAAATATAATCATAACTAGGCAAAGTCGTAGTTGCTTCCATTTTTTTCTGTAATTCGTAACTTTAATTTATAAAAAACTTGTTTAATCTCATCCAATACGGGTAATTCGTGCTCATCTACGTCAAATAAGAACGAATCGTACGTATATAGTACGAGTTTGGTATTCCTACCTTTCAATAGCTTGAATATACGAAATAATATCTCGATATTCAAGCTTGTTTCCATATTTTGTAAAATATAGTTAAATAATTTTTGAGGATTCATGTTCTCTAAAACATCACGTTTGTATTCGTAATTAGAGATAGGGCAAGTGATAACGCCTTCTGTTTGAAAAGTCTCCCAGGTCGTACGTATATACTCAGATGTTGCCTTAAAAAACGGAAGATCTTTATAATTATCAAATACTCCTCCGTATAACTGTTTAAATGTTAATTCTTTTGCTTTTGCATAATCAACCTTATACATATCCGCAAAGGATTGATGAATATCTCCGCTACCAAAATCATAATCAACAAGCATAGCAGCCAAAGTAGGATGATAGGCACTAATATCAAATTCGACAAAAATATCATTACGTGGAATAAAACTTTTTCGGGATCCGTCTTTATGTGAAAGTGCCGCGTAATTAACTCCCCCAAATTTGTTAGATGGTCGTGTCGTAAGTGTTTTATAGTTGTAACTAGTGTAGACAAACTCGTTTTCAACTGGGTGGAAATGTTTTTCAAATTCATTTTTATCAATCTTTATACCATTACGCTCTATGGCATTAAATACTAATGTAGCTTTGTCATTATAAAACGGGTTTACCGCGGTATTAACACGGTGCTCCAAATCATCATATACTTGCTCACAAACCTCATAATGCTTGGTAATCGGCACGAGTTGATTAACCGTTAATAGATCCGGAAATCTCCTATATAATGTAGAATGAGCAGTTGTTTGTGGAAGTATATACGGAGGAGATCCCAATGTTATATCTACAAGTTGCTTTAAAATCGTGTAGTGTAGAAATTCTTTCTTGTCTCTTACATATATCGTCTCTAACCCTTTCAAATATAAATACACCTCATCCTCAAATAAATTTTCACATTCGGGGTGAGATATAGGTAGAATGTAGCCCTTATGACCTTGGATAGGTCTTACATAGAAGCCAATAATAGAGTTTTGTGTTGGGTGTTGGTAAGGGTTATTTGTAATAACCTCTACAAACGCTTCTTTAAAACCACTATTTTTTAAAACCTCAAATTGTTCTTTATTTTCTATTAACCAAAACACTTAATACCATCTTATTTATAGTATTGAATGTAATTAAACTTTAGGAAAGATCCAAGTCCAAATGCTTTAAATTGTTTTTGTTTTAACTCTACTATACCCTTATTTACTTCAAATACAGTATCTTTATCACCCGTTAGTTTCCAAGGTAATGAAAATCCAATATACAAATTGTTTTTAAATATATCACTTGTTTCGTAATAAATTTCTTCATTTGCTTTTTTAGAAAAGTATCTTG
>Ga0233412_10001622_pt1 | contig 11497 bp, 10 predicted proteins | sample Na_anoxic_4_MG_FD_180667 | JGI IMG/M metagenome (GOLD analysis project Ga0233412, IMG submission 180667) | Seawater microbial communities from Saanich Inlet, British Columbia, Canada - Na_anoxic_4_MG | ecosystem: Environmental > Aquatic > Marine > Inlet | place: Canada: British Columbia... | reverse complement strand
TGAAACAGCAGCAATTGCAAACCCCAATATGCCGGCCTCAATCCACCCCATATTAAAAACCCATACAGCCATAAGAAGCAAAGCGCTTCCTTCAAGAATACATGGGATAATGCTCATTCGAAGCGCTGCCGGGCCGACTTTCGCCAGCGTCTCTTTCTTCAGGCCCAGCCCAGCCCTCAACAATATTATGATTAAGGCGATTTTCCTAAAATCATCTGAAACGGCCATAATATCGGCTGTTAGCAGATTGAATCCCCATGGGCCAAGAAGAACCCCGGCTATCAGCATTCCCAATAAGCCGGGGAGTTTTATTTTTTCAAACAGCCAGTTGAATAATAGGCCGCATATTACTATTAGAGCCAGACTATATGCCACTTGCCTTACTCACCTTCAAAAGGATAATTCTCAGGGGCTTTTTTGCCCAGGGCACCTATGAACAGGGTATCATATGCAATAACAACTTCCTCATCGGTAGGAATCACCATGGCATTTACAGGTTTCCCGTTATATTCGCCTTCTGCAATTATTATTTCTTCACCACGCACACGATTATTTTTTTCATCTATGACGAAATTAAATCCTTCCAGCATTCCAAGTACTTTCTGCCTTACATACCACTCGTTTTCACCAACGCCTGCCGTAAATATTACTGCATCGCATCCATCCATGGTTGCCATGTAACTTCCAATGTACTTGGCAAGCCTATAAGCATATATATCAATTATTCCATCACTGAAAGCATCTCCTTCGAGAGCCTTAGTCCTTATGTCCTGCATCAGATTGGTCCCGCTTATTCCCTTGAGTCCGCTCTCTTTATTAAGCATCCTCATAACTTCATCATAAGCAGCGCCGAGTTCCATGCCCTTTTCTTCAGCAAAAATATGAGCTATATGCCCAATTATAGCCGGATCCATGTCTCCGCTCCTAGTTCCCATTATTACCCCTTCAAGAGGTGTGAATCCCATGCTGGTATCCATGCTTTTACCCTTAACAACCTTTGAAATACTTGATCCGTTCCCCATATGTGCGGTTACACAATTGATTTCCTCATGATGTTTGCCAAGGATAACAGCTGCTCTCCGGGAAACATACAAGTGACTCGTCCCGTGAAAGCCGTATCTTCTCACGAGATAATCCGTATACCACTTTTCCGGCAGTGCATAACGATAGGCTGATGCGGGGAGAGTCGCATGAAAGGCTGTGTCAAAAACAGCTACATTCGGTATTCCCGGCAATAATTTTTCAGCTACAAGTATGCCCTTAAGATTCTGAGGATTGTGAAGAGGAGCCAAAGGAGATAATTTTTTAATTTCTGCTATAACTTCATCAGTCAGCAGGACGCTTGAATTGTATTCGTCGCCACCATGGACTACCCTGTGCCCGATTGCTATGATAGTTTCCTTCGGCATATCCTGATGTTCAAATATATTAAACATTTCTACAAGAGCATCTTCGTGATCGGGTAATTCAATTTCATATTTGGTTTTTTTACCATTAATCTCGAATTTCATAGTACTTCTTTCGATATTGCCTATTTCCTCTGCGATTCCGCCAATGATTGCCTCAACAGTATCGTCTTCATTTACTTTGAACAGATTATACTTAAGAGATGAGCTCCCGCAATTGAGAGAAAGTATTGTTTTATTCATTTTGTTCTCCTTTGGTTTTATTAATCCGGTATTGACCGGTAGTATTAAAATGTAACTTCCCGGCCTGTCCGGGCGCTTTCATAAATCCCATCAAGGATTTTCATCAGTTCAACTCCGTCATTGATAGGGCTTATACACTCAGTTCCATTGGCAATGCAGTCGATAAAATGTGCCACCTGCCTGTCAAACATTGATTGGAATTGATTCTTATCCTCAGAATATACTGGAGTAATATCAATATTATATCCATCCATCGTGCCTGCTATTTTAAAATCAGGAGCTATCTCCGCCCCGGCCTTGGTCCCGAATAATTCACAGTATAATTTCTCATTTGCAGTATGAAGGGTAAAGCTTACTTCAACAGATAAAACGCATCCGTTGTCAAACCTAATCATAGCCGATGCAAAATCCTCGACATCACATAATCCACCATCATCCATCGGCCGGTATCTGGTGAGCATTTTTACATCAGTACGCGGGCCTAGTTTCTCAAAGGTCGCACCATAAACACTCACAGCTTTGGGCTTTCCCATAAGATACCTGCACTGGTCTATCATATGAACCCCGAGGTCAATCAAAGGACCGCCGCCCGACCTGCTTTTATCGGAAAACCATCCGGTGGGATTACCGCATCTTCTAATAACCCCTGTCTTTGCGTAATATAAATCACCCAACCGGTCATTTTCAAGCAGCTCCTTTAAGATGACAGCCCTTTTGTCAAAGCGCCTTACAAAGCCTACCATAAGCAAAGCGCTGCTTTTTTTAGATGCTTTTTCCATATCCAGTGCCTGGAAGTGATTTAATGCCAGTGGTTTTTCACATAGTACGTTTACCCCGGCATTAAGGCAGTCGATTGCAATCTCAGCATGGCTGTTATTCCAGGTGCAGATACTGACTGCATCAGGTTTTTCAAATAACAGCATTTCATTGTGATTGGCATAGAAAGCAGGTATGGAACGCTTATTGCAATATGCCCTTACCCTATCCTCATTAACATCACAAGCTGCAACAACTTCAACATTTTCAAGCTTTTCATAAGCATTCATATGTGCATTGCTTATATTGCCGGCTCCGATTATAGCAATTTTCAGTTTTCCCATTTGTTCCCCCGAATATAATACTTTGTTAAGCTGTTCCAAGGTATTATATCACTTTTTATTGTACATGTAATCGGCAAAAAGCGTCATGTCGACCACTTTTCCGCTCTTTCTCGATTCATCAGCCGCAAGTGCCATTGCACTGGCAGTTATACCGTCCTCAAGCTGATTTTCACTACTTGCCAGCTTTATACACTTAAGAAATTCCCTGCACAGCACTTCATCTCCGCCGCCATGACTTCCCGAGGTGCTTTCCGGTTCAAATATTAAGTTCTTTTCCCCTGTTTTAAGAAGAAATACTTTTTGATTATGAAATGAAGCTTTGATTGATCCGGTGGTACCGTGAATATGAACATGCCTGTCGCCTTTATCGGAATGCATGGAGACAGTAAATACTGCAGTCGTCCCGGAATCAAACTCCATTGCGACCACCTGGTGGTCAACAATATCGGAGCTTACATTGTATGGACATATTAACGTGTCAGCAGATGAATATTTATATACATTCATATCAACAAACCTGCAGGTGGAATATTCAATACAATCTTCGGTGCACTTGTCTTCCCCTTTTCCGGCATTGAAAATCTTATTGCTGCCGAAGGAAGAAATATACCTTGGTCTGCCCGGAATTATCTGGTTTATCATGTCCATGTCATGGCTGCATTTGGTATTTAGAAGCCCTCCGCTATTTTCTGAAAACCTATGCCAGCGCCTGAAAAATTTAGCTGCATGAACAGGGTCAAGAGTTTCTGCCGCCTCAACTGAAATAATTTCACCGATTGCATTTTTCTTTAAAAGTTCCAGAATTTTTTTATACATGAATGTATATCTTAGGGTAAAGCCAAGTATAATCCCATTTTCTGAAGCTGCACCCTTTTTATGAATTCTTTCCAGCGATTCTCCTGTGACAGCCACAGGCTTTTCAAGCAGGATTGGTACGTTTTCCCCAAAGGCCCAGTCGATTACTTCCTCGTGGACATAATCAGGGACAGCAATAATTATTGCATCAACGTCTCCGCACGTTTTATAATCCTGAATTGAAACTGCATTAATAAGTGAATATTCCTTGATAAGCATCTTTGATTTTTCACAGTCCACATCGCTGACATATGTAATTTCATCTTTAAGAAATGTTGCATACGCCTTTGCCCTGTTGCCGCTTCCGACTAATAAAATTCTCATAATTCCTGCCAATACATATGTTATATTTTGTCATCATTATATCTTTAAAACAAGATAACTCTAAACCTTGATTATTTTCACTATGCTATCAACGCAGTCTTTGACGGAATCTACATTTCTTATATGATAATCAGCAACATTAACATAAATCGGGTAGCGTCTTTTATAAAGGACATGAAGCACCTCTTCCTTATCCTTAAGGAGAGGACGCGACTGTGCATCGAGTGTGCTGAATATATCTTCTATCGGTCTGTCTATAAAAATAACTGTTCCGCTTTTTAATATTTCTCTGTTCTCTTCTTTTTCAATAATTCCGCCGCCGGTCGAGATAACCGCCATTTTTTCAGCCATAGCTCTCGTTAGTTCTTCAGTTTCATATTTTCTAAATGTTGTTTCTCCCTCATTTTCAAAAATTCCGGTTATTTCTCCATGGCTTTTTGTGATTTCATCATCCAGATCAATAAATTTATAGCCGGACAATGAGGCTACCTTTATACTGACAGTTGTTTTTCCGGAACCGGGCATACCGATAATTATATAGTTTTTCAAAGCTTTTTCCCCACTTCCCGGTATATATCATTAATTATATCATCACCGAATTCCCTGTTGTTCCATATCTCCTGTGCTTTAATAGCCTGTGCTACCAGCATGTAAAGACCGCTGACTGTTTCAAGGCCTTCTTCGGAGGCAATTTGTAAAAACCTGGTTTTCAGTGGATTATAGACAATATCAACAGCAGTTTTAAATTTTCCGAAGTCATCCCGCCCAACAGGACACATCCCGATATCCGGATACATTCCAAGAGGCGTTGTATTAACAACTCCTGAAAAATCTGTCAGCTGTTTAATCTCATCGTATGTTATGAATCCCGGCCCTTTCTGCGATGTACTCGCAATAAGCACATCCGAAGCTCCCATATCCCTTAAAGCTGCAATAACGCTTTTCGCCCCTCCGCCATAACCCAAAACCAGCCATTTACTGCCTTTTGGACTAATATTATTCATCTCAAGTGTTCTTTTAAATCCAAAATAATCCGTATTATGAGCATATCGACTGCCACCACGGAATAATATGGTATTTACCGCTTTAAGCTTTTTAACCTCATCGCTGATAACATCTACATGACTTAGGATATCTGTTTTATATGGTATCGTGATATTAATTCCACGGAATTCATTTTTTTCAAAATAATCCAGCTTTTCTGCAAGCATTATTGGCGACGGAATTTCAATCAAATCATATGATCCGCTTATGCCGGTCATCTTAAAAAATAAGTCATGTATGACAGCTGAATAACTATGGCTTAGTTTTCCGCCTATCAAAGCAAGTTTCATGCTAAACCTCACAGTATCCTGTATGAGCCCAGAATCCTGAAATAACCGCAGGATTCCCTCGCCTTATCCAATGCATGGGCAATGACCGGATCGGCGGTACTCCCGTTGAAATCAAGATAAAAGAAATATTCAAAACTGCGCCTCGGATTAGGACGTGATTCAATCCTTGTTATATTGATTGAATCTTCATAAAAAGGTTCAAGCGCCTTATATAGAGCTCCCGGAGTATGATTTGATGTAAATAGAATACTTGTCTTTACAGCATCCTCCTCGGGCTCCGGGTCAGCTGATATTACTATGAACCTGGTTTTATTCCTATTATTGTCCTGTATATTTTCTCTTATAATATCAAGCCCATATAACGCAGCGCAGCTTTTAGATGCAATTGCCGCGTTTTCAGGATTTTCCCATTTTGCAACGTCCCGGGCAGCAAAAGCAGTATTAGCGTATGAGCATTCTGTTATTTCGGTGTGTTCATCGAAAAAACCGGCGCACTGCCGCAGCCCCTGCGGATGCGAATAAGCATACCTGACGTCCCTTAACAATGCTCCGTGTATCCCAAGCAAGCAGTGTTCGATTCGAACCTCGGTTTCAGCTTTTATATACAAGTCATGATCCCTCATCATGTCAGTAACGGCATTAACTCCGCCTGTTGACGAATTCTCATATGGAACAACACCGCTTTCTATTTCCCCGGAAGAGATTGCATTAAACAGTTCTTCGAGTTTTTGGTAGCTTTTAGGTTCAACCCTTTCGCCATACAGCCATCTGAAAGCCTGTTCAGTATACGAACCTGCAGCCCCCTGGTAACCGGCTAATCCGCCCTCTGACAATTTAAGTGGCTTTATTGGTTTTGCCTTTGGAATTATATCCTGCTGATATTTTTTCGAAACTTCCATCATGTCTTTAAAAAATTCTATTATGTAATCATTAAGTTCGGAATCGCCTATTGAAGATAAGGCATTATCAATGACCCTCTTTTCGCGTTTTGGATCAAAAATATTTTTCCCATCCTTGCTTTTTTCGAGGGCAATCTTCCTAACATATCCCATTCTTTTTTCAAATAATGCTGCAAGTTCCCGGTCTAGTTCATTAATATATTTTCTGCTGTCTTCTAGTTTACTCATTCAAGCCTCCGTCATACTGTCAAGTACAGCAAGTGCTGCGCATGCTTCCATCACAGGAACCGCCCTGATGCCTATGCATGGGTCGTGCCGGCCTTTGACAACTAGTTTTGTATTGCATTTAGCGTTTAGGTCCACACTTTCCTGATCACGCGAAATTGATGAAGTCGGTTTCATGCACACCCTGAAACTTATAGGCATTCCGCAGGATATTCCACCCAGTATGCCGCCCATATTATTTGTTTTTGTCTTAACAATATCATTATCATAATAGAATGGATCGTTTGATGAGCTTCCTTTCATTTCAGCTAGCTTAAAACCCTTCCCGAATTCAATTGCTTTTACTCCGGGAACACCAAAACAAATGCGCCCAATATTACTTTCCAATGAATCAAATCCCGGTTCTCCTACTCCTGCAGGAAGATTATATATGACTGTCTCAATGGTGCTGCCGAGGGAATCGAGTTCATTTCTTACTGAATTCAAAGACACTTCTGCAGCTTTTACAGATTCCTCATTAATCATGGCTATTCTGTTTCCAAGTATCGCTTTGGCCTGATTATCGTCATATTCCATTTGGTTTAGACCGTCATCAGTCACCGACCCCATTGTACTTAGATGCGATACTATCCTTATCCCTGCATTTTCAAGGATGTCCTTGGCGATTGCACCTGCAAAGACCAACGGGGCTGTAAGCCTTCCTGAAAATGCGCCGCCTCCCCTGATATCGTTGAATCCTTCATATTTGACATATGCAGGATAGTCGGAATGTCCCGGCCGCGGTATTTTCTTGAGATTGCTGTAATCCCTTGACCTAGTGTCTTTATTCCTAATAATTGCACAAAGCGGCATTCCGGTTGTTCTTCCATCAAATACTCCGCTGAGTATCTCAGGCACATCCCCTTCTTCCCTGCGGGTAACATACCTGTCCTTGCCGGGGCGCCGTCTGTCAAGCATGGCCTGGATGTTTTCCATATCGAGGCAATACCCGGGCTTCAAACCTTCAATTACCACTCCGATGGCCGGGCCGTGGGATTCACCGAAAATATTAATCCTTATATTCCTGCCAAAAGAACTCATGCAATTATACCTCCAAGTTTTTTTAGGTCATCGAAAAACAAAGGGTATGATTTTGAAACACTGTCGGCTCCCTTTATTATGATATCTCCTTTTGAAACAACACAAAGCGAAGCAAATGCCATGGCAATCCTGTGGTCGCTGCAGGCATCTATTTCGCCACCCTTTATAACTCCATTACCATATATTTCGATACCATCATTTAATTCCACTACATCGACTCCCAGTCCAGCCAGTCCGGCTGCTACCGATGAAAGCCTGTCGCTTTCCTTTGCCCTTAGTCTCCTGCCGCCTGTAATTTTCAACGTTTTATTCAAAGCTGCGCCTATAACGGATAGCGAAGGCATAATATCAGGGCATTCCGAAACATCAATCACCGGACTATCTGTTTCCATTACTATTTTAACATTCTTTAGTATGGCTGCATCAGGTTGCTTAGAGTCATTCTTAAGGCCAATAATCTCTATATCCGCTCCCAGGGCCTTCATTACATGGAAATATGAGGCATTTGACCAATCTCCTTGAACACTTGTCTTAATAGCATCAAATCCGCTATTAACCGGTATTATATATGGATTAACGCCTTTTATAATAACTCCGAACTCCCTGAGCACTTCAATTGTAACATCAACATAACCTTTTGATTCAAACTGCCCGGTTGCAAATATCTTTCCCTGCTTGGAAAATGCAGGCAGCCCCATAAGCAGACCCGACAGATACTGGCTGGTTACAGACGAATCGATCTCATGCTCCCCGCTATTAATTTCCCCATTAATAACCAGAGGGAGGAACTTTCCGTCTCCGGGATATGCATGGCAGATATTGTTTCTTTTAAATAGATCTATTGCACCATCCATAGGCCTTATTGGAAGCCGTCCGTGTCCGGTCAGCTCCGTCCTTCCGCCAGCAACAGAAAATATCATGCTCATAAACCTTAAGGTAGAACCCGACTCTCCGCAATCAGCATTACGCTCCTCTATGCAGCGGCCGTTTGTTCCTAAGACCTTAATACATGCTCTTCCGGTATAAAAAGAGCTGCGGCGGATATCATATGAAGCACCCGCTGATGATATACACCGAAGTGTAGCTTTGATATCATCTGAAAGGAAAACATTATCTATAGTTGATATCCCATTTGCAAACGCAGCACAGATAAGCTTGCGGTGAGCATCGCTTTTAGATGGCTGGGCGGTAATCATCCCCTTCAGTTTTGATGGTGATAATTTAATATCCATTACAATCTCTCCATAGAAACAAATTCATCAACAGTCATAGGGAATAATCCGGCAATGCCTATTTCGGTCAGAAAAACGCTGTTAAGTTTTCCCTTTATATTCTTTTTATCACTTTTCATTATGACAGCTAGTTCTTCCATGGATATTTCAAGGTCAACCGGCAGATTGTTTTTCTTTAAGAGTGCTTTAATACGCTTAGTTGAACCTACGGGACTTATACCTGCTTTTTCTGACATTCCGTTTGCAGCAGCCATACCAATGGCTACAGCTTCGCCGTGTGGAATTTCCCCATATCCTAATTTCGTTTCAAGCGCATGGGCTATAGTATGCCCGAAATTTAGCATCATCCTTTTTCCCTTGTCAAATTCATCTCCATTCACAAAATCAAGTTTTATCTCAACATTACGTATGATGTTTTCCTCTGAAACTATTTCACCGGTCTCATATTTGCAGAATAGTTCATAATCGGCAATAAGTGAATGTTTAATCATTTCTGCTTTACCTTGATTCAATTCCTTCTCGGGAAGCGTCCGGAGTACCCCTGTATTTATATATACTCCCGAGGGTTGTTTAAAGCTTCCTGCAAGATTTTTCCCTGCTTTAAGATCAACGCCTGTTTTACCTCCTACGCTGCTGTCCACTTGAGATAATACCGTAGTGGGGACCTGGAAATAGTCAACTCCACGCATATATACAGCGGCACAAAAACCGGTTACATCACCGCAGACTCCGCCGCCGAAGGAAACAAAACAATCACTTCTTGTTATGCCGGCCTCCGCAGCCTGCTCAAGTATTGCAGTCACTGTATCAAGGTTCTTTTCCTTTTCTCCGTCAATGAAATATATTCCGGCAGGTTCGGTTGGCATGGCGTCAAGAATAACATGGCTGTGATAGGTCATTGCATTGGAATCAACAACCAAAAAGACTTTGCCGCCTCTGATTGTCAAATCGCTCAGCAACCTGCCGTATGCACCTGCACCGATATATATTCCGTAATTACCGTTTGATAACCTGACATCAATGGTTTTCATTATATCCTCCTGCCGATTGCTCCCGATATTATCCTAAGGCTGTTCATCAGTTCATTGAATTCATCGGGTGTTATAGACTGGTTTCCATCGCTTAATGCGTGCTCAGGATCATTGTGTACTTCAATCATTATCCCGTCTGCTCCGGCTGCAACAGCTGCCCTTGCCATCGGCATAACCATCCATCCCATTCCAGTCGCATGACTCGGGTCTACTATAACCGGAAGATGAGACATTCTCTTTATCGCAGGTACTGCACTTACGTCAAGTGTGTTCCTTGTAAATTTTTCGAAAGTGCGTATTCCCCTTTCGCAGAGAATGATATTAGGATTTCCTTCAGACATGATATATTCAGCGGACATCAGCCACTCTTCGATTGTTGCCGACAAGCCCCTTTTCAACAGTATAGGTTTATTTGTTTTCCCCAGTTCCTTAAGAAGCATGAAATTCTGCATGTTCCTGGCCCCGACCTGTATAACATCAACATCCCTTGCAAAACGGTCGACCATATTTTCTGATAACACCTCAGATACAATAGGCAGGCCGGTTTCCTGCCTGGCTATGCGAAGGAGTTCAAGCCCTTCATAACCGAGTCCCTGGAAACTATATGGTGAAGTCCTTGGTTTAAAAGCACCTCCCCTGAGGAATGAAGCACCGGCTTCTTTTACTTTTTTTGCAATTAATACAATCTGTTCCTCGCTCTCAACCGAACAGGGTCCTGCAATAACGCCAATTTTCCCTCCGCCGAATTCACGGTCATTCACCTTTATGACGCTGCTTTGGGGATGAAACAGCCTGTTTGCCCTTTTGAAGGGTTCCTGAATCCTCATTACCTTATGCACTATCTCATTAACCCTCATCCTGTCAATGTCGATTGTGCTTGTATCACCAACAAGGCCAAGAATTGTATAGTCGCTGCCTACGACTTTTTCCACAGTAAGGCCGTTATTCTCAATTTCATAAACCAGCTCTTCTATCCTCTGCTTCGATGCATAAGGCTTTAATACTATTACCATGTCTTCCTCCAGTTAATCAATATATATTTCCAGTATAATAAAAAACAGAGACCCTGTGAGCCTCTGTCATCTTAATCGCTACCATGACGGTACCGGGCTCACTTTACGCAGTCCCTGTAAAAGAAAAAATAAAACCGTCTTGTTTCCAAATAGTTCATATTCACACCTTGAATTGATATTACATCACCCCTTGTCTGCTGTCAAGGCAAATCCGGACTACCTGTAGTTTGAAAAATCTACTGAATTTACATATTCCTCTACGATCTGTGAGTAGATAAAAGAGTTCTCCTGCAGCAATCCATAGTAATCAAAAATCAGTTTATAGTACGTAGAATCGGTGTACTCAGCAAGGAATTTCTCATAGCTTTCCTTTGCCTTCTCCGTTATTGCAAGTGTTTCATCATCATATATGGGAGATTCAGCCAGACCCGCCCTGCCAATGTATATGTCCATAAGATATTCCGAATGGTCAAGAGCTTTGAAATTAAATGGATATGTATATGGATAATCAACCGTGTATTTCTTCCACATATAAACCAGTTCTGCAACATTATCGATTTCAATTAATAAATTACCGTCTTTTACAACATCCACAGAACCCTCGGCAGCGGAATAACTACTTTCTAGATCTACAATCCTGAGATAATCATTAAGTTCGGGGGAAAGGAATACCCCAAAATTCTCCCTTAACATGCCAATCATCGGATAAGCAGTTATTTTTCCTGAGTCGATAGATATAATTATCCAGTTTTCTG
>Ga0233412_10001621_pt1 | contig 11501 bp, 13 predicted proteins | sample Na_anoxic_4_MG_FD_180667 | JGI IMG/M metagenome (GOLD analysis project Ga0233412, IMG submission 180667) | Seawater microbial communities from Saanich Inlet, British Columbia, Canada - Na_anoxic_4_MG | ecosystem: Environmental > Aquatic > Marine > Inlet | place: Canada: British Columbia... | reverse complement strand
AACTCCTTTAAACCATCTGCGAATGTAATACCTGAGCTTGCCGCTTATTTCATGTCTGACAATCTGTTTTCCACTTTTATAAGTTACGTGACGAGTGTACTTGTTTCTGAAGTAATGGAAGAGTAGGATTTCTCCAAAGATTGCGCTGCTGTAATGCCATAGTTCTTTTATGAGTTCGTCCCTTGCGTAAGTAAAGGTAAGTTCTCTGGGTAGTCCTCTTTTACTTCCCCGTAGGCTTATTTTAACATTTCCCCCGTCCTTTTTGATGTCTTTAGCGTGTAGTTGAAGGACTTCGTTAGGTCTTGCTCCAGTATAGTATAGGCAGATTAGCAAAGCTCTACCTTGTCTGCGGTTTTCTCCCTTAACATTGTTGAGCGCTTTAGTCAGTTCTTCTCTAGTAATAGGCTTAATAATACCATCGTCTAAAAACTGCCTATACCTCAAATTCTTAACCTGCTTCATTTTATCACCAGTTCTATTAACTTACGAATGAGCTTGTAAGCTCCAAAGAATATAAGCCCCCATATAAGAAGTGCTATTGAAGTGCCTACAAGACTGCAAGCCTCACTCAAAAACTTAAAAGGCAACCTCCAAAACTTCATTCTTTCACCTTCTTTGGTTTTCTATAAGCGGCATAAATGCAAAATCCAATTATAAACGACGCGATAAATATGGGAATTATACCCGCAATAACTTCTAAATCGGTAGCAGTTCTGCAATGACAACCACCTGAACAGGCTAAAACTTTCCCATATCCGCACAGCATAAAATCAATCATTTTAACCCTAGTGAGACGTTGAACTATTTAAATCTTTCGGTTTTGTCAATAACCGAAAGGTTACTCTTAAACACCCCTGATTTTGTCGTACCAATATATATAAGTATATATAAATACCCTTTTTTAAAAGTTAGGCATCATGGGGGAATCATAATACAAAAGGGAAAAAAGGGAAAGTATTAAATAGAAGTAACAACAACATAAAACCATATGAGCGCCTGTGATTTCCGCATTAGATATAACCCAGACACTGACACTGAGCTGGACATAACTAAACGCATACTCTACGTTCTCTTCATAAAACGCCTTAAAGGACATAAGCCCGCAGTGGCTTTCGTAAGCGGTGATAGTGGAGAGGGCAAAAGCTACTCTGCAATAAGACTTATGGAAATCCTTCTGGAAATTCAAGGACATAAGATTGAAGACTTTATTGAAGATGTTAACATCTTTACCCCGCTTGAATACCCTACAAAAATGAGAAATATCCTTTTTGATGATAGACTTAAAAAAGTTAATGTTCTTGCAGTTCACGAAGCTAGAGAGCTTGTTAAAGCTAAACAATGGCAAAGCTTCCTCACTCAGGCAGTGGGAGATATTAACGCTATGAGTAGAAGTATAAAGCGCCTTTGCATAATCATTGTAAGTCAGTTTATTAGAGATGTTACAACTGATATAAGATACACTCTAAATTATTATATTAAAGTTAGAAGACCAATAGATCAGAAGGCTAGACTGTATATTCATGTCATGTGGAAAGATGACAGGGATATTGATAAACCTGCGCTTCGTAAGCGTAAACTTCAGGGTTATTTGGTTTATCCAGATGGTAAGCACGTTAGGTTCGTTCCTAAGTATTTGGAGATTACTAAGCCTTCTAAGTTTATTAGAGAAGCTTTTGATAAAGCTGATACTGAGGCTAAGGCTGGAATAATTAAGAATAAGCTTAATAAACTCCTGGAAGAGATTCAGGAGCATTTGGGACAGGAAAGTAATAAAGTTGCTTCTATGTTTGAACATTATTCTAAGGGCGGTCTTGATAGGCTTGCAGAGATAGGCAGAATGTATAAGGGGCGCTGGAGACTTAAGAAAGGTATTAGAGAAATGCATGGTTTAAGTGATTCTGAATCTGAAGCTTTTGAAAACAGTATGCACGATTTTTGGAAGGATAAAATAGACAAACAAAAAAAAGAAACAGAAGAAGAATAAATGGCGGAAAAGTCTTTTGCCAATAAAACGACAGGAGGGAGAAATGATGTATGATAACAATAACAACTATAATAACAAGTATAAGAGTTCGCCTGATATTCCACAGGTGGAAGATGGGATTATGCCTAATGATGATCTTACTAATACTGAGATTCGTATTAATCCCAGTTTTTACATTCATATTTTGCTTTTGGATGCTGGTAAGTGTTTTCTTAAAGAAAATGCTAGGGATGGTTTTTTGCAGTATAGGTTGCTTACTGAACATCTTCAGCAGCTTTGTATTTCTGCTAAAATTACTGAAGAAGCAGCGTTTTTAGAAGATGTTAAAAAGTGGGAGGAAGAAGACGAGAAGTATAAAAAAAGTACTGATTCACTTGTTAAAGGTGCGCTTTTGGCTAATTTCAAAATAGGTAAGCTTACTAAAGATATTTTTGCTAGTCAGACGATAAGTGCGCCTTTGAAAGATTCAGAGCAATTAAACAAAAAAAGGTGAAATCAAAATGATTGATGAAGTATTTGTAGTATTTGAAGAACAAAAAGTAAGTTGCGATGCAGATAATGTTGATGGTTTTGTAGTAGTTTGGGATTCAGAAGAACTCGGACGCAACCTTACTACTTGTGAACTGATTGAGAAAGTTGGAGAGCAAAGTGACGAGGTTTATCAAAAATTGATTAGTTACATTGAGCGTGAACTTGAGTTAAATTATGCCGAACACAACGAAGAGTTGAACAATAATTACTTTGATGAAGTGTTTGAGTTTTTAGAAGACGAAATTGGAGGGGGAATATTTTACAAGTACGAGTATCAGATTAGCTCAATCATTAGAGTGATTTGTGCAAGTGAAGAAGAAGCAAAAGAACAAGTGAACTATTACAAGAATTGCAGGTCATACGATAACGATTTCAGATACGAAAGGTATAACTTAGAAAAGGGAAGATGATTGAAACAAACTTTGCAAAGTTTCCAAAAGATGTGACGTGACCCAAATGGAGTATAAAAAGAAGATTGTTAGAACTCTTAAGAAACTAAGTTTTGTAATGTGGGACAGATACTTTGGAAAAGCCCCAAACCTTGCTTTTTTTGGCTGGATAAACAGGGAGTACGATTCTTATAAAGATTTTGTTCTTCTTGATTTTAGCGTAAGACCTGTTTGGTTTGCTACAAGCAGTAAAGAATACTCTTCAAAAATTGCAGACATTCTTAATCAAGAACACTCAGAGTGTAAGAGGGTAGAAAGCTTTTGCGACTTACCTAATGTAATTAAATTAAAGCCAAATCTTTTATCAGAAAAGTCTGTTGAAAGCTTTGGAAAAATGGTGAAAGGTTTTAAAGAACAGAACGAGGTGCAAAAATGACACGCTCTACCCACTAAAGTAGGTAGTTTCCAAAAAGAAAATGGTAAAAACAATTAACGAGCAAGAAGGAAAAGATGTGTTTGAATACAATGTCTTTGGAAGTCCTAATCAGAAGAGGTTCTTTTTATTATACGAGATTTTATAATTGGTGTAAGAAGTCACCCTCTGGTGGGTTAGCAAAAGCTTGAAAAAGGTTAATGCACTAGTAATTAATTACCATCACCTCTTTTACGGTTTTTGGGCAGGTGTTCAGCGATAAATTGGGAGGAAGCAAGGAAAAGCTATTTCTTCACTCTACCCCCCTGCTTTTTGTTCAGTTTATCGCGCCCAAAAATCGTTTGGTTAAGTGGTGGGTTTAAGAAACCTATTTAAAACAATAAGATAGGATATTCTTTTATGGTTAAATATAAAACTGGAACTACGAAGTCTGGTAAGACGTATAGAGTTCCTACAACTGCGACTCTTGGGGGTGGTTGGGCTGACTCTAGGCGTGGGGGTGGTTATAGTGGTGGTTCTGAGGGGCAAAGAGAACCAGAGGTTCGTCATGATTGGAAACAGGTAGGTACTTCTAGAACTGGGACTCCTATTTGGGAAAATGAGGTTGGGGAGCGTAGGGCGCAAGGTAGAGAACCTGCGGTTAATGTTAGTGGTATTAGAGGGGCTGGTGCGCCTCAGAAAGCTTATGATTATTATGTTAGTAATTCTGGTGCTTCTGTAAAGGTTGATAAGGGGGCTAGTGCGCCTATGAATTCTATGAAGGTTTCAGAAAAGCTTTATGTTCATTATAATAAGGAACAGGCTAAGAGGGTTAAACAGGTTGAGAAAGGACAGGGTTTTAGTCCTACGCCTTCTGTGAGTGATGTTTCTGCGTCTTCTGTGAGTTCTTCTACTGGTGCGGTTCAGACTGTTTCAGCGCCTGCGCCTAAGATGGCTGGGTCTCCTGGTGGGGGTGTAAGTGGTGTTTCTGGTATTCAGACCGCTACAAAAACTGAAATTACACCAACACCTACTCGTATTTCAGAACAACCACAGGCAAAAAAAAAAGGTAGTGAGGGTTGGCAAAGAGTGGCAGAAATGGGAAGTGTTCCTTTTGCATGGTTTGAAAAGGCAACCACAGGTAAGCAACAGAGGACTATGGCGACAGAAAAAGTTTATTCAACTGTTCTTGGGGGTACAGATCAAAGTAAAGTTGTTGTTGGAAAGAAAGACCATTCAGGATTTGTTGGGGGCTTACAAGATGTGGCACAGTTTGTTACGCCACAAAGTAAAACAGATGTTGCAATTATATCAGTCCCTGGTGTGGGGGCTGCTTCAGGAAAAAGCTTTTTTGCAGCGAGAAAGGGAACGCAAGCAGTTACTACTAAGGTTGCTGGTGCGACTGCAAGAAAGACTACGCAAGTTGGTACAGTAAAGGTTGCTGGTGCTGTTGGAAGGCAAGTTGGAAAAACAGGAGTTAAAAAGGTTGCTCCTAAAACAATTCCAAAACCTACTGAAGGAACTCTTAAACTTACTCAGGGATTACAAAAAGTAGAATCTGTTGGTTCTAAGATTGCGGGGGGAACTGCTAAAAAAACTGGACTGGCCGCATTTGGTGCAAAAACTTACGGTGTAGCTCAGAAAACTGGTGCTACGAAAGCTGCGGGTAAGGCTTCTAGTATTATTAGTTATCCTGAAAAGCAACTTGGAAAAGGATTTGGAAAATTTGGGCAGTCAAGAATAGGACGTGCTGTTGGTCAAAGTAAAATTGCCAGGGGTGGAGGGCGAGTTGGTAGGGAATTAGAAAAAACAGGTACTGGAAGACTCGTTAAAGATTTGCCTAAAGTCACTGCAAAAACTGAAGTAGTTCGCATTGGTACTGAGGAATTTAGACAGGTTACTGCTCCACAGGATATTAAAAGGATTAGGGGAGAAATGGATTTGGGTTCTCTTCAAAGGGCTGGTCAAGCGAGTCAGAGAAAGGCTTTAGGTCTTGAAGTTGGCGCAGACGCTGGCTTTGGTGCAAAAGCAAAAGCTTACGGTTCTAATATTGTTGGAAGTGTCGCTTATGAACTTCCTATTGCTAATCTTTACGTAGGCACTGGAGGATACAAGTCTGGAATTAAAGAAGAACTTCAGAGACAAGGTTTTAAGCCAGGAACTGAAAGGTACGATACTGCTTTTAAAGCTGCTATGCGTCAGAGAAAGACAAGTAGTTTTTCTGAAGGTGCTAGTTTTCTTTATGTTTCTAAAGAATCTGAAAGGATTGGAAGGCGTGAGGTGTCAAGTGCTTTTAGTGATCTTGCAGTTAAGGGTAAGAAAGTTCCTGAAAAGCAACTTGGAAGCGAACTTTTCAAAACAACTTTCGCTCCAATAGGTAGGGCGGGTTTTGTTGAGGGTTCAGTTAGTGAATTTGAACAGGCTAGGGCTAGAAAGGAAAAGGTCAAGCCTATAAACGTTCTTCTTATGGGTGGTATTGGTTTTGGAAGTGCGGGTTTTATTGGTGGTGGTATTGCTGCTTTAAAGCCTAAGAGTCCTGGTAAAAGTTTGGCGGTTGAGACTCTTGCGAGTATTGCTGATCCTTTTGAAAAGCCTGGAGATATTCTTGAAACTGGTCTTGAAAAATTTGCGGTTAAGAGGGGTAAGGCTGTTGTTGAATCTCCTAGAATTAAAATTAGGGGAAGTTCTGAACCTATGGCGATTTTTGATACTGGTGAAGCTTTTAATCCTTTTGCAAAAGCTAAGGTTAGTCCTAAAAGTAAAGTTCCTGTCAGTCCTTTTGCTCCAGCACAAATACCGCCACTTTCAAAAGTTTCTTCTGAATCTCAAACGAAAACAGAAAAAAACGAAAACATACCTAAAGACGACGGAATAATAGTTATTGATGGCGGAGGCAAAATTGATACTCCTGTTAATCCTTTCCAGCAGTCGTTCTCATTTTCTGAGTCTCCTGTAAATACTAATACTTTTGCGGATACGTTTACGTTCTCAACTAATATTCCTTCTGTCACACCTCAACTTAGAGTTCCTACACCTCTCCCCCTATCATTTCCCGCGACAAGTGGGGGAATGGGTGGAAGAAGAAAAGGTAGGCGTAAGTTCGCTAATGAACTTGAAGCTGCAATGGGTATTATTCAAAAGGATATTAGTAGACCCGTTGTAAAACAACCTCAGAAGGTTAAAAAAGGAAAGAGGAGGCAGGCAGTGCGGAAGAATCCGTTCAGCATATTTTAAAAATGAGAAAGGGTAAGAAGGGTCAGGCGGCTATTTATTTTGCATGGTTTGTTGTAGCTATTACTATACTTCTTATTGGTGCTTTTGTTGCTCCTTTGGGTGTGCGTTTTTCTACTGAGATGTATTCTGCTGGTGAAGATATTTTGAACGATACTATGCCAGTTATTGAGGATATTCAGGACGACGAAATAAGAATGAGTATTAACAATTCGATTAATAATGCTAAAGATAATACTGAGACTAATATAGATGTGGCTAGTAATTTGTTTCAGTATAGTTGGGTTATGCTTCTTATTATTACGATAGTTGGTTTGTTCTTATATACTCGACGTTTGGTTGAGTTTGGTGGCGGTGGCGGTTTTGTTTAACCCAACATAGAAAAAAGGGAAAAAAGGGAAAGGTTTATATATTTGTTATGCCATACACAGAAATATATTGTTTAAATAAACTAAAAGGTGATGTGAATATGAACGAAGAAGAAAAGAAAGAAGCTAAAGAAACGTTTGAAACGAAGAATTTTTTAACAAGAGAAACAATGAAGCAAGCGAATACTGAAGAAGCTATGCGTAAGATTTATGACGAAGTGGGGATTGATTATTTATGCTAGACTCTAAACTTCAGGAACAAGTAGAACGTCAAAAAATCCTTATTGAAGTGCTGGAAAACAAAGTAGCAAGATTAGAGAAGGCTTTCTTTGAACATCGCACTAATGTAAGCAGCGCACACCAACTCTAAAAATGACTGGTATTTTTTTGGGTAAAAAAATCAGTATTCGTGTTAGTGACGAAGTTGACAGTAAAGCTAGAGTTCTTGCTCAGCAGTGTGGTGGACTTAGTGCTGCTTATCGTCAGGCTATAATGATGTTGTATCAGCAGAACAGTGAGACTCATGAGAAGGCACAGAGGATTCTTGAACAGCAACCGCATCTTTATAAAAGTGTAGGTCATGTTTACGAAGTTGCAGTTATAAATCTTCATAAAAAACACGAATCAAAAAAGGTGAAAAAATGAAAAGGAGATTGAGAGAACGTTTAGATAAAATGATTATAGAAGGTAAGCTTCTTGCTTTTGAAATATCCAAAGAACTTAAGCTTGATGAAATTGAAGTTCAGCGTCGTAAAGAAAAACTTAGAAAAAAAGGAATAAAAATTCCTCGCGAAGATTGGGCAGACGCTGCTAAAAAGCGTAAAGACTTTTATGCAAAACAATACAAACCAGAGGACTGATAAATTATGTCCATTGCATAAAATACAATTCATTGATTAAAAGAAAATAAAAGCGAAAGGTGAGAAAAGAATATGGAAAACGAAAAACAGAATGAGTTGTTTAACTACGAAGAGGAGCATAAGAATTTGGGGGAGGGTGGTTTTTGGAAGCCTGAAGCTGGGACTTATCAGGTTACTGCATTGGAAGATCCTGTAAAGTATGAACAAACTTTTGAGAATGATGGCAAATCAGAAACAAAAGCGCGTATAAAGTTTTTGGCAAGTGTGAAAGATTCAAAGACAAATAAGATTCAAGAAACTATTTACACTGCAAATGTTGTACCTACTAAGGACAGTCATTTTGGGCAGCTTGTACGTTTTGGAAAGTCAAAAGGTACGCTTGTTGGGTCTCCTTTTACCCTTATTGTTAATGGTGCTGGCATAAAAAAGAAGTATATAATTGCTGAAGCAGCAGGTTTGGAGTAGTTTTTTGCCTGGTTTCCAGGCTTTTTTTCTGTTTTTTTCTTATGTTTTTGGTGGAAATGGTGGTGTTTTTGTTGTTTTTGCTTAAGTTTTCTTGTTTTTTACCTTGTTTTTTTTGGGGTGTTTTTATTTTTCTTTATAAATAAAGGGTTTTGCTTTCGTAAAGTATTTAAATCATTTAAACAATTAAAATAAAATAAAAAAAAAGATGTTAAAATGATATAAAGAAGGGTATCTTTTTTGTATGACATTTGTCTTACGAAAGACGAACCCCCTCTAAGCCATTCAACACTTTTTTTATTTTATTTTTTTAAACCCAACAAAAAAAATGAAAAACAAACAATACATCTTCGAAGATTGCCCAGACCTAGAACAAGAAACAACACAAAGAGGTACAAAATGAAAGAATTAACCACAGAAGAACAAAGCATACTAGCATTTTGCCAAAAAGCAAAACAAATATCAGAAATACAACACAACTTCTGGATTAAGTACGGTAAAGCCTACGCAATCCTAAGAGACTTAACAGCCTTTGGAATCATAAGAAAAGAAAAAACCCTTAGTAAACTAACCATATACAAAACTACTGAAGAAGGACTCAAATACCTTAGTGGTGGGTTTAAGAATAACTTATAAACAACTAACATAAGGTTAAACTTTATGAAAAAGAAATATGGAATAATAGGAGTCATATTGCCTTTACTTATTATTCTTTTAACCCCTTCAGCTCTAGCAAGTAATATAGGTGTTTGGTATGGAAATCCTCTTGAGGATGGAATAGACCGCAACCAGCTTTACGAACATGGAACTGTCACTTATACCACTTCAACATGGGGGGGAAATACTGTTGATGTTTTTGAATTGGCGGGTTCTGATTCTGATTGGTTTACTAATCTTTCGCTTGGAACTGGTGATTTAGATTTGCATGATACTGGTGGAACTTGGGTTGTTTGGATTTACCCGCATGATAATACGCAAACTGTGGTACTTAGTAGTGGGCGTTGGCTTTCTGGGGATGGGGAAGCAACTACTTTAAGATTTACTGCTACGGGTGAGCTTAGTTATGTTTCTCATGTTGGTGGGGATTATTCTAGTACTATGACTGGGAATGATGTAGTTCCTGTGAATCAGTGGACTATGGTGGCTTTGGTTATTAATAAAACGACTTGGGGTGCTGAACTGTGGATAAATACATCTTTAGATAGTTCTAACTCTGGGTTTAATAGGAATCCTCCTGATAGTAATCGTTTTTCTGTCGGTGGTTATGATGATGGTACTTATGGTTCTATCGATTCATTTGATGGTATGATGTTTTGTCCTAGAGTTTATAATACTTCTTTAGATGAATCTGAACTTACTGCATTGTATAATAGTGGTGTTCCTGTTTGTGATGCTATCACTCCTGATTTTACTGCTGTGGTGAATAATGCTACTGACACAACAAGACAGGGAGATACTATTAATTGGAGTACGGTAGTTACTGGGGGGAGTGAATTAGATCACTGCTGGTTTTCTCATAATGATTCTGGAACTTGGGTTAATGAAAGCGTTGTAACTTGTGATAGTGGGTATAATTATACTGAATTAATCGTTGTGACTGCAAGCACTGGTGAACAAGTCTGTGGTTATTTTGGTGCTAATACTACTTCAATTACGGAAACTTCGCCTCTTTCTTGTTTTACTCCTCATTACCGTTCTTATTTGAATGTGACTTATAGTGACTTTCAGCTTATAAGTGGAACTTCTTATACTAGGAAACTTTTTTATAATGCTTCAATAATTAACTGTTTAATTAATGAACCTGTTCAGTTTAATTTTTACGTGAATGATATAGTTGAACGTTCAGAATCTCATAGTTGTGTAGCTGGAGAAAATGTTTTTTTTGACCATACTTACACGCATGATACTGAAGAGTGGTTTAATGCTAGTTTTGATGTTGTTGTTACTCAGGGTTTGGATATTAATAGATCTGATAATGTTTCGTTTTTTTCAGATCTTGAAAACCCGCAGATTAGCGTAACGTTTTCTGAACCTGGAGGGGTTTTTAATAATAGTTTTATCAATGTGACTTATGCTTGTTGGGATTCTGTTTTTCCTCAGCTTAATTATTCTTCTGTTATTTTTAACGGGAACTCTATTTTTAATGATACTGGGATTGCAAACAATACGGTGTTAAGTAATGAGTCTGCAATAATTAATGGAGAGAATACTTTTTTTATGACTTGTTCAGATGCGTTTAGTGAGACTAATCTTTCTGATTCTTTTACTGGATACTCTGCTATTATTTTCTTGTGGGACGAACAAGAAAACGTTGTTTTTGATGCGGGTAATTTGTCTTATGCTAAAATGTGGTTCGGGAAAAATGCTTCTTTTTATGATTTTACTGGAGCTGCTGAAGCTAAAGTTAATTTTTCTAGTTTGAATGATAGTAAGTTAAGAATAGAACTGGGATATCTCAATGGGGATATTATAGTAAGGTATATAGACCTTGCGCTTTTTGACCAGTCAAGTGATGTTAAAGTTTGTGCTAATAAAGATGATGGGAGTATAACGCATTATCAGCAGATTGTTATTAGTGCGTCTGAAAAGTGGGTTGCTATGAAGAATGTATTTACAGATTGTTATATTCTTGCTGATAAAACTCGTTTTGCTGAAGAAAATGCTTTTATGGTGCAAGCGTTTTCAATGAATAGTCTTTATGACCTTTATACTTATGATGGAAGTGTTCAAGTTCTCCTGGCAAGTATTGACGGGAGTATTCAAGGTTATATTAACTTGGATGTTTTAGAGTTTAATCAGGAAGGTTTTGATTTTTCTGTTAATTCTGAAGCTCTTACTTTTTCAAAGTCTGCGCCTACAATGATGCGAATAGATTATATGGACTTACGTATGGATAACACCGCGCTTACTGTGATTCTTGAACGTTTGGATACTCGAGAAGTTCTTCTTTCAAGAACTGAGTTTGAAAGTTATGATAATTTTACTCTTTATTTTGATTGGGCTAGTTTGTATAATGTTACGAACTCAACCCTTTTTGAAATTCAGGTTGTTTCAACAAATACTGACGGGTCACAGAATATTATTAAACGATTTTTTAATACTTCCACTAGTTCTGGAGTTCTTAATAGCGCACTCGCTGCGATTCTTGCGTTTGCTATGGTGTTCTTTGGAATAACTATTGTTGCAAGTAATTCTGTCTTTGGGTGGTTTGGTGTTGTTGTTATGATGGGAGGTCTTATTGTTCTTCAGCTCGCGGTATCCACT
>Ga0233412_10001620_pt1 | contig 11501 bp, 15 predicted proteins | sample Na_anoxic_4_MG_FD_180667 | JGI IMG/M metagenome (GOLD analysis project Ga0233412, IMG submission 180667) | Seawater microbial communities from Saanich Inlet, British Columbia, Canada - Na_anoxic_4_MG | ecosystem: Environmental > Aquatic > Marine > Inlet | place: Canada: British Columbia... | reverse complement strand
AAGAAGTTGTATTATATTCCTTTTTAGGGATTTTTGTAATTTTCTTAGTGGATTCTTTCTCTCGCATTGGAAAATATAAACGCTAATCTTTAGGAAATTAATCACCGATTATTAATACTTTCTTTGAATTAAACGTATTATATGCGAAATTATAAAAAAAATACGCTGTAGGTGAAACGAAAAATGGTATGTTATCTAGTTTCAAATTATCTATTATTACACTATTATGGGATATCTCTTCCATAAGTAAAAAAGGGAATTTAGTTTTCATGGTAAATAAAGATAATTTGAATCCCTCTATAAAAAAATAATTGGATGTTTCCTTATCTTTTATGCTTGCAATAGAGGAAATACATTTACTATTTTTTGTTATAGATAATGAAGTATTTTTAAAAAAATAGGCAGATAACACTTTATGTTCTTCAGGTAAAGATGTGTCTAACAATATATAAATAATATAATTATTTGTTTTAATAAGCTGTAATACATTAGATAATTCAGGGGTAATACTAATATCAAACAATGTACATACATTCATTTTCATAAAATCTAAAAGATAAACTATATTTTTACTAGTAATTTCAATTAAATTATATTCGGGGGCTAATATGTGAGGACGTATCCAGTTCTGAATATTAAATCCATATGTTGAATAAACACACAAAGGAACTATACCTGTTAAATCTCCTTCTCTCTTGAATAGATCTACAAAAACCTTTTTATTCATACGACGTTGATTAAAATAGTGGGTTTGGATAATTTCAGGAGCTACTCCCTTTTTGCGATATTCTTTATCTATGCACAAAAAATCAACATAATAAGCATAAAAAACCGCATCGTTACTTCCGTTATATATGGTGACATGCAATGGACGTGCTGTCATTACTCCTATTGTTTTTTTATCAGAAATAATGTCTGTTGTCTTATTATCCTGGATAAGATGAGGTTCATTATAAAAAGTAATAAAAGATGGATGTTTATGACCATAAAAATAAGGGGATATATTTTGTTTAGTAGGTAAATATTCATTATTACCATTTCGCAAATAGTGAGTCCGTATAAAATTTACAAAGCGAGAAAATTTATAACTTTTATTAATTTTGTCAAAAAAGGTTGTTTGAACCTTATCCAAATTAGTATATCTATTTTTTTGGGGTAACTCTTTATCAATGATTCCACAAGGAAACAAATAATAATGCAAATCATAAATATGAAATACTGGCTGGTGATACCAAAATCCATAAGAGAGACGAATGTAAACATACGGAATTAATAATACCAGTAAAAGGATTACTATAATATATTGTGGATGTATTTCCATAAATAAAGTAATGGAAAAGTATTTAGATTAAAAAACATATTTTTTATTTTTAATCTAATATAATGGAAGATTTATGTCTTATATGTAAAAATGAACCAGGAAGTCATTCATTTTTCAAATTGTGTGAAATGAATGGGCTATCTATTTTTTACACGAAACCAGCTGATGCAACAAAATATAATGACAGGATAGGCATTTTATCACATTATGATGCTTTATTAAGTGCAAATGAGAAGAAAAAATGGCGATGGATCTTTGATAGTAAAGGATTTGGATTAAAACATGCATTAGAAGTGAGAATTGGAATAGGAATCGCAAAACTCATTACAAAAAAATACTCTCATAATTTAGAAAGTATTGTTATAAAAAATCCAAATTGGTATATAAAATCCATGTATATTGCAGTAGCTCCATTTCTTACAAAAGAAGTTAATGATATTATCATATTTGAATAATATTAGTAAAATATATATCATGAAAACACAAACAATCTTTAACAACTCACGCGTCTTTTTCTAATATTTTGTTTCAAAAATTTGTAAATCAATAAATGGTCATAATTTATTAATTTATTCTCAATTACACTACTACAACCATAACAAATAATATATGTTGTGTTATACTGATGAGGAAATGATAAATGACAAGATTCATTTTTACAAACTCCGTTTCCACATTTATTACAAATATTTAATATTGGTTCTGTATTACATTCATTACACCATTCAATATCTATAAACCTCCCACTACTATCCAATGAGATACTACGTTTTAATAACGTTACATCTAGTGGATTTACTAAACTATTATATGACATTTTAATTATATTATGTTATACATATTCACTTTATAATCTTGTTCAATTTTTAATATGTCCATTCAAGAATTGGAGATTTAAGCCCAGAAAATAAAAAAGTTATCTGATTCGTAGCATGGTGTGTTATTTGTAAGAGGCTCTAATTTTTGTTTTAATGTAGTATTATTGTTTTTATTGTCTTGGGTTGTTGTATCTTTTTTCTTATTGTCTTGGTTTGTACCTTTTTCTGTTTTGTCTTGATTTGCATTTTTGTCCATTTATAAATAATTATATATAATAATTATTTATTTAGTTATTTATTGATATAAATTAACATCTAGAGATAGCAATTGCAGCACGTTGCCAGTGATCACTAACAAAAGCACCAGATGATGCATTACGTACAACTAATCTTTTTACCTCCCCGTGAGCAGGATCACCAAAGTGTTGATCTAAATTAGCAGAAGCGCTAAATACAACAACGCCATTCTTAACGTGATTATTGTACATAATATCAGTTACATCAACCATCTGATTTTTTTCAACACATCCATACGAAAACGTATAATTACGAGACATTATATTCTATGTAAATATTATTTTTTTTCATAATTAACTAATTAGGCTTCACAAAAATATACAAATATTGATATTCGTATCCAATTTTTAAAAGGTCAATCTTACCTTGTACAATAAATCCTGCATTTTGTGCCATAGCTATAATTTGTTTGTCCGCTTCCATATAAAACTTGTGTTTATTTTTACGAATTTTATTACTAGATTTTTCCTTAAATTTTTCATTAAACTCGGCAGTATCACTATTTGGTTCTAAATCAAATGATGCCGAGTATTCCATATTATTAAATACTACTTTGGATTCTGTTATACGCTTTTTAGCATAACGTTGTGGAGAGACTAAAAATAAAGGATTTGCAGGGGGAAGAATCGGGTCAAACATATCTCTATCAACAATATGTACTACCAATGATCCTCCCGGCATTAACCATTTCATACAATTATTGAAAAAGATATTTTTATCTTTAAAGTAATAGATGCTAAAATATAAACAAAAAATATGAGTATATGAATCAGGCATAAATAATAACGCATTTCTTACGTCACCCTGAACAAAATCAAACTGAGGATAGTTTTCCTTTGCCTTTTTTACCATAGCCTTGGATACATCTACACCTCTTGCTTTAATACCTTGTGCTTCCATTAATGCTACATGGTGTCCTGTTCCGCTACCAATATCTAAAATAATACTTTCTGATGTTGGTTTTGTTGCGTTTACTATTTCTCCAATTTCGTAATTATTTTTTATTTGGTTATATACTAATTGGTCATAAATGGTAACATAAAAATCGTCATATACATTGTCTCCTTCTTTAAAAGTAAAACTTTCTTTTTGTTCAAACCCTTCAATATAGTTGTTTTTGATAATAAAGGAATTATAAATAATAACTATTAATAGTATTACTGAAACAATTATTAATATTTTTCCAGCATTTGATAAATTATAAAATACATTTATAATTGAGTTTGTCATGCCTATATGTTATTATGACATTATTTTTGTGTAAAATGTATTTAATGAACAACGAGATAGAAATTAATGATATTAGGGAAAAAAATGAATTTAAGGGATCTACATTTTCTAAATTTAATAAATCAGCAGTAAAGAAGGAATTACTAAAGAGTTTACTTTCTTCAAAAATAGAAAGTGCATGTAATTGGAGCGCAGAATTAATATGTGCAGGTCATTATAGTGATTTATGGGATACTATATTAACATTTTATAGTAAATATATTCAATTAGGAAATCCCAAATTATCAATCTATATTGAACTACGGATTAATTCTTTTAAAGATATTATAAAAGATGGTTATATAGATAAGGAGCTTCAGTTACGTAATAATATGAAGATTAGGAAATTATTTTGCGAACTCATATGTATGATCTGTGATGCAGAGAGAAAACATCCATTTGAAGAATTAAAATTAAATTCTGAAGATTTTGATATAGTAAATATTACAGATAAATTAAAAGCACCTAATGTTTCTTATTTAGATAATGTTTTTCTAGATGATGATCCTAAACAGCTATATATTTCAATAAATGAATTATCCTATAATCTATCTAAAGACGGCAAGAATATTATAAAATCATGTTTTTGGATGGAATGGATATTAGCATTTAAAGCAAAATGTAAATCACAGAAAAAACTATGTTTATGTGAAAGACGCTCTTGGGTTCCTGTTGAACCAAAATATCAAACGGATCCTATATGGATCATTTGGGATATTTTCATAAAAGAAGGAGAGAAACGTTCATCACTTCTTAAGAAAATTATTAAAAGTCTATTATCATTATTCACTTTAAAATATTCAGAAAATAATTATAAAAAACGTAAATTTATTATGTACATGTGCATATCACTCATAGTAGAGGATGTTAATCTTGATAAACCATTAGTCTCTGATGAGATAAAGACGAAAATTGCTAATATTACTAAAAATATTAACTCTGTTTATAAAAATATTAAAGAGAATGAAGAACCACCAGATACTGGTTATTTATCTCAAGGATTAAATCAATCCAATTTAGAAAAATCTATTGAAAAAATGGATAAAATGAAAAATTTACAAGATACATATATACCTCGTATTTAATCTTTTCATATTATATAATATTCTATGCGTAAAACAACATTATCTATGAAAAAAACAACACGTCGCGGCAAGAATAAAACTCGTAAAAATAATAAAAATAATAAATTATTACACGCATTTGAAAAGGAAATCACCCTAAAATTTTTACAAATGTTAAATACTATTAAGCTGTATCATTGGAAAACATATAGTTATGCCACACATAAAGCGACTGATGATTTGTATTCTAGTTTAGGAGAACATGTTGACCATTTTATTGAAATATTGTTAGGAAAGGTTGGTAATCGTACTAATTTATTGTCCGTCAAGACTATTCCTTTAACAGATATATCTAATAGAAATGAATTTAAGAGAGAAATTCAATCATACAAGACATATCTTGTAAATCTTAATCACAACAAAGCTTTATCAACTATGTTAAATTCGGATTTATTTAATATTCGTGACGAAATATTAGGCGATTTAAACCAATTTTTATATTTGTACACATTATCATAAATATCAACCAATCTCAACCAATATAATATCAACCAATATCAACCAAAAAGTATATAAGTTAAATTAAATACAAAATACATATATATCTCAAATTTAATATATGTATTTTATTTATAATGGATACTTCATCAAATGACCAAGTATTATCAGATATTTTTGAAAAATCACCATCACCATTCTTAGAAACAACTTCATATGCTAATGAAGAAAGTATATTTTCATCATGGGCATTTTGGATATTTGTTATCATATTGCTTGCCTTCTTAGGATTTAATATATTTAATTATTTAGCAAAAGGCACACAAGATGTTGGCGATTATGTATTTCCTATATGGGGAAAAATTCTTACTATGTTTGGGTATAAAGTAGAAGAAGCTGGACAAGAAATAATGTATCATAGTGCCACTGGATTAGAAGCTGTTGCACAAACTGAAGCTACTGCACCAGAATCACCTTCCTCTACTAGTGTTCCAAACATGTCTCCTGAACCAACAGAGAGTGCTCCTATAGATAGAACTCAAGATACTGCTCTTAACCAAGTTACTAATTATTCAAAATCTCAAACTTCAGGTGAAGATTATGTAGCCAATGATTCATATACACCAGGTGAAGCATTAGGAGGTAAAAATGGACCCAAAGCAGGATGGTGCTATATTGGTTCTGATGATGGCTTTCGTAGTTGTAGCAAGGTAGGAGAGAATGATGTTTGTATGTCTGGAGATATATTCCCCACTCAAGATGTATGTGTTAATCCCTCATTGCGACCTTAATTCACCTCATAATCAATATAAAAATCATTGGTTATATTTATTCCATCTCCAGTAACATCCGTTTGGCTAGTAGCAGATTGTATTGTATATTTTACACGAAGTTTGTCTCCTACTTCTAGTGGAACATTTGTAGGTGTATTAGAATCATACAGGCTTCCATTAAGACGTGCTACTTGAGTACTATTTAATGAACTTATGGAAATTGTATCTGAATTATGGGTTATCGTTAAGGAATCTCCTTCACTATAATTACTTCCCGAATTCAATATTGTGAGAGAAGATATGGATGTTGAGTTACTCATTATCACTGAAATTGTTGCTCCGCTTCCCGAACCATTCGTACTTATTGCCCCGTCATTTGTGGTTCCTGTTGGAAAATTACTTGTAGTTGCATTATATTTTAATTCAAATCTTTCGGGGTTATTCGTTAAAATACTATCTACCAATTCATAGGACGCGTCCTCATTGTTGTTTATTACTAAATTATTTAATGAAGTTAATGAACTATTCGTAGCATTATTCCAAGCAGTAACACAATTGGTTGTATTTGACAAAAATAGGGCTTTTGAAGAACCAAATATATGTTTACATAATTCTTCTATAAAATTTTTACGAGCATCGGTAAGCGAAGTTATCGTTGTAAAACCACCGAAATTAGTGCTTGAAGTATTTACTCCTATTATTTCATCACTTCCTGATAGATAAAACTTAAAAATACTAGCAAAGGTAGAAAGAGTTCCGACATTTAAAACGATTTCATAATTTGGAATTGACATACTATTATATATATCATATAATTTATGATATTTATAATATTTATTTATGAAAATACATTATTTAAGTATTTTATTTAATTCAACGTATAATCAACAAAGAATGTTTGGGTAGTAGTTATGGCATCACCAGAGACATCTGTTTGTCCGCTTTCACTAGCAATAGTATAAAGAACGCGAATTACGTCTCCTGTCTCTAAAGGTACTTCTGTGCCTGAACTGACGTCCAATGTACCATTAAGCATAGCAGCTTGCACACTATTTAGAGTTATTTCTAAGGTGTTACCAACGGATTGTGTGATAGTAACGACATCTCCCTTTACAAATCCACCACCTGTTGTATTCAATATAATATTATTAATAGTGCTACCAGTCATAGTAACATCAACAGATGGACTGCCAGATTGTGAGGCGCCGCCAGTGACCGCATATCCAGTACCACTAGTAACAGTTCCGCCACTTACACTAGACCCATAAGCCATTGTAAAACGTTCCTCTGTATCATTAGAAGTAAGAAACATAGCATCAACTAATTCCTTTGATGCGGCAGCACCTGCAGAGCTAGTTTTGCTATTTAAAGAGGCAAGAGCAGTTGTTCCAGCGGCAGTATTCCATGAAGTGCGCACTGCAGTCAAGTTAGTGAAAAAATCACCAGCTTCATTACTGCCGAATACATCGGTAGCTAAAAGTTGCACAAATTCATCAGAACGAGTTGTGTCTGGTGTACTAAATGTAAAAGTACCAGTTACTCCACCAACTCCTGTAACATCGGTGGTAGTGGTGTCACTATCTCCCGCCAAGTCTTTATCACTATAAAACTTGAAAAAAGCCTGTGCAGTTGATGTAGTGATGTTTATGGTTCTAGTACTAGAATTCGTTGTAGGTTGAGTTGTCGCGCTGCCAGTAAAAGCTCCAGCAGTTCCTAATGCTGTGCTTGCAGGATTAATATTACTTACGTAAAAAGTAGGCATTATACTATCTAATAATATATTATTTTTTTCAAATAAAAATATAAAATAAACAAATACTTAAATTCCTAATTCATTGATAATATCTGCTAATTTAATTGGATCAAAAACTCCACCAAATGGATATCCCCATCGTTGAATATATATTTTAATTTCAGGTTTAATTAGCGCTCTTGTATCTAAAGATCCCATAACATTTAAGGTATTTATCATTAAACTAGTATTAGGATTTAACGCATTAGCCAATTCCTGTTGTAATTTGTGAATAGTGTTCTTCTGAGAGGTATTTAACTGAACAGAAGTAAATAATCCTTGTAAAGTTTTAGTAAGTAATTGATGAATTTGATGATAGGATGTATATTGAGGGGCTGATTCTGTAATAAGTTTTGTTGCTAAAGATTGGTAAACATCATATGTTAACAATTCTTGTAATGTATCCATATCTCCATTAGAATAATAACTTAATAAGATACCTAAATCCATACCAACATTTTCATACAAAGTAATTAATAACTTGTTAAGATGATTTTCATCACCACCATTATTACCCGGGCTACTATGTTGATTATATGATAATTGTTGTTTGGTTGGCCAAAAAGCATTACCTCCTCCACGATAACTACTACGCTGTCGTGGATAATATGTTGGATATTTATTACTATTATAACATAAATCTACAATAGGTCCAGGAACATCTGATGCAGTAGTAGGATTACAATAATTATTTTCATTAACAGATATAATTTCTCCAGTGCAAATATCTGCAGTAACTCCACATAATAATTGTCCTCCATCAGGAATTATATCAGGTTCTTCAGGTTCAATATCTTCTTTAATATAAGGTAAATCTTGAATAATATCTTCAGGAGGAGGTGGATCAACTGGTTTTATAGGTAACGAAGAAGGGATTTGAGGTGTAGGTGGTATATTATTATTATCATTAGGATTAACATAAATAGGACAAATGGTAGGAAGTAAAGTTTCATTTTGTCTAGAGATAACAGGAATAGGATTTGGATTAATCGGAAGAGTTCTAGGAATTACAAATACCTGAGGTGTTGGACATGTAATAGGTAAATTTGCAGGAGTTTCATCTAAATATATTGTATCATAATTAACTCTTTTTAAACTTTTTGTATTAGGCTGAGTACTAGTAACAGATTGTGATGCCCAAGTAGTATTACGATTTACCCATTTACGTTTTGCAATTTGTGCATAACGTTGGTTCTTAGTTAGATTACTACTATTTTTTTTATATTGGAGAACATTGCCTTTATTTAACATATCATATTCATTAATTGCATCAATAGAAGTGAGAGTTTTACCTAATAAAGGTACATAAACCTCACCAGTAAAATTTTCTGAATCGCTAATACATCTATTTTCAAAACGCGTCCAAGTTCTGGAAGGATCTGGAGGTGGTCCATTAATTCCAAAACATGCCATTAATATATATGATAAAAAAATTATATATATAAATATTCTTTTAAGGATTAAACATATCTTCATTACCGAAAAAGTACCAACGAAGCGATAAATAATCTTTCTTTTTCATTTCCATATCACCTGCATCACCAACCATAGTACGATTAGGTCCTTTAGATACAAGAGAGGATATCTGAGGAGCAGTGAGAGCATAATTATAATACCATAAATTAGAAACATATCCCGAGAATCCCCCATTAGCACAAAGCCATACATCTCCATAATTTTGTTTGGGAACCCCTAAAAGAAGAATACTTTGAGTAATTATGCCATTAATATAAACATCAAGGGTTTTATTTTGACATCTAATGATAACATTAACCCATTTGTTAAGAGGTATATCGGGTATAGTAATTTCTTGATTTACTTCATTATAGGTGTTCATAATAATAGCCAAAGCATTTGTATTAGGTGCAATATAAAGTCCTGGTGCATTATTAGGATAAACAAGTCCATCTTCAGCAATATGTGCAGGGTCATCTCCTTTGTGGAATATATGTTTATATCCTGCATTTCCATAAGTAATATCATCAATATATACCCATACTGACCAAGTGAATTCTAATCCTTCATCTTCATTATTAGAACGTCCAATAGTCTTCGCTCCAGGTATGAGTGGGTCTTGTGTAAATTGTCTCATTTGTTTACCACTTTGCATTCCATCAATAAAATGAGGAGAATTATTACTAGACATTAACCAACTAATAAGAGTTATTCCTAAACGTAATAGAATAACAAATATAAAAAGAACAAATAACAAAAACGCCACTTTAGCAATCATACTATTAGATTCAAAAAACTCTTTTGTTCCATTTCTAATAGCCGTAATAGAAAATTGATTGTATGTAGAATCTGTATTTGAAGAAAAATCCATAATATATATATATAATTAGATATTATGAATTTTTAATTTACCAATAATTATATAGTAAATTGGCCTTTTTCTTCATTATCAGCTAAAAGCGATACCTTTACTTTATACTTACCAAAAATATTTGCAAATAATCCAGCGCCATATCCATTAAGATAAGTATCCCATGCCATTTGTGGATTTGATGCATTATTCCAGTATTGTAATTTACTCGTCCAACCATTAAACCCCCCATTTGGGGTTAACTTAATATCTGCATTAGGTGCAATTTTAGCTGTTCCTGGTAAAATACCTGTGCGTACAAGTTTTCCATTAATATAAATATCTAAAGTACGACCATATACACTAAAAAATAAGTTAACCCATTTTTGAATTGGAACATTTACAACTTCTACATTATGAACTACTCCATCTGTAGCAGTTGCCTCAGCAGTATAACACGTTAATGATATAGTCAAATTATTTTGTTTTGCTCCTAATGTGACAAATGGACAAGGTTGTAAAGCAGTCATATTATCAACATTATCTATAGTTTCCATATTTGTCATAGGTTCCTTAATAGAAGTAATAGCGCTACCAGAACGTCCAATAAGAATTTTTTCTTCTCCATATCTGTAATTCCAGTCATTAATGAAAAACCACATAGAATAGGTAAAGTTACTAGAATTAAATCCATTAGCATTAATACTACTAGGTGAAATAGAAGTGACAATATTTCCAGGCGTAATTTGCTTATTTAACATATCTCTTTCTTTAGTTACGTAATAAAATATTACGAATAATAAAATAAGTGCTATTATAATCCATACTATATTTTGCCAATCCATAATTATATATATATATATTCATAAAAAAATCATTTCTTTTATGGATAAATCAATTATTTAACTAGTATTAGAATCAATCAATTTACTATTGCTTTTAGAAAAAGCAGGTACAGGAGGTGTTTTATTTTTTACAGAATTATATAATAAAGATATTGTACTTACATCTAAAGGTTTCTTATAATACACAACGTTACATATATACCCATTTATTCCATTATTAGTTCCAGTAACAATAGTGTCTAAATTCATATAAGGAACTATATTTTTTACTGAACTCATAAGTTCTCCATTTGAAAAAATATCTAAAGTCCCTCCTTCATAATTGATAATTATATTGTTCCATTTTTGTAAGAATACGTTTTTATTTTTATAAATAATAACACTATCGTCATCATATACTTCAAAATTTGATTTTTCAATCATAGTATTTGTTAAATCTTTTATTTTTACAACAACAATTAACGTGTTATTAGTGGCATTATATAAAATATTAGGTTTACTTCCGAAGTAAACCTAATA
>Ga0233412_10001618_pt1 | contig 11517 bp, 10 predicted proteins | sample Na_anoxic_4_MG_FD_180667 | JGI IMG/M metagenome (GOLD analysis project Ga0233412, IMG submission 180667) | Seawater microbial communities from Saanich Inlet, British Columbia, Canada - Na_anoxic_4_MG | ecosystem: Environmental > Aquatic > Marine > Inlet | place: Canada: British Columbia... | reverse complement strand
TGAAAAGCGTAAAACTGAACGACCAGAGGATCGGGAAGAGCGAAAACGAGAAGAGCGAAAACGAGAAGAGAGGAAACGAGAAGAGAGGAAACGAGAAGAGCGAAAACGAGAAGAGCGAAAACGTGAAGAACGGAAACGAGAAGAGAGGGAACGAGAAGAGCGGAAACGAGAAGAGAGGAAACGAGAAGAGAGACATAAAGAAGAGAAGAAAAGAGGAGATAGACATCGAGACGAGAGACATAAAGAAGATAGACATCGAGACGAGAGACATAAAGAAGATAGACATCGAGACGGGAGAAGACGGGATGAAAAGAAAGCGAATGAAGGAACAAAGAATAGAGAATATAAGGATATTCTTGAAGAAATTCAAAAATTACAAAAACGATTAGATAAAGTTAAAAGGAGATAATTCAAATATAAAAACGAGTTTTTTATTTAAAATGAAAGAATTTCCAAATTGTGTGAGTGCATCGAAAAGTGGTAACTTTGTAGAACTGAAAAAACACCGCGATTTGTGTTATTTACGTGATGATATATATGAATTTTTGTTAAAGACTGAAGGAAAGAATTTTGAGAAAGAATTTTTTGATTTCACATCTTTTTTCGATAAAAATTCAATTCCAAGCGAGTGTAGGATTGAGTACAAGGATAAAATAATAAAAGAGTTAAAAGAAAAAAACTGGCATATTGCAACCGCATTTGGCGGGTGGGGGTTAGTTTTAGCCCCGACCGAAGAATTACTATCCAAATCTATATGGAAATCGTCATTAGATTTTACTGTAATTTCGTAATCCAATTAAGTAAAATTGAAAAATATACACAAATTTTTTCAATTAAATTTGTGTTTAAATGACTACATACAAAGAAATTTTTTTTACATGGGTTGGTAATACCTTAAATATCCCTGAAGAATCAAGGAAAGGACTTTGCATTTACAAATCTGAAACGGGAATTTGGGATTCAGGTTTACATGCAAAAGTTACAAATGTTTTTTTGGAAAATGAAAAAAATCTTTGTTCAGAAGAAAACTTTCAAAAAATTCGAATCTTTTTATCTAAAATTGGCGCCCTATTCTACCAACAGGGTTATGGAGATAATGAGGAAGGCCCTGTAAACGATGATTACTACAAGGCTTTGATTGTTAGTAGGAAAAAAAGGATTTCCGAAGATCCTAATTTTTATGACAAAAAATTTAAAGATGATGGAATTGATATTGATATTGTGAAAGCAATTGAGTCCCTTGTTATCAAAGATCAAAAACTTGTGAGGTCCGAGCCAAAAAAAGTTTGATTCCAGTTTCGCTTATGAAATGTCAGAAACTGATGACGAAGATATTTTGGTGTTAATAGAAAGGTATTTTGACCATCTGCTAAAAGAAGGTTATACAAAAACCCAGGCAGAAATTGCTTCAGGCTTTAGTAAATGAAAATTTTAAAATAGATTTTTATTTAACCATTTTACTTGGACTTTCAGTTAAAATGGTTAAATTCGGGATTTCGCTCCACGGTAAAACATTCAAGTAGTTAGAATTTTTACATATTTGAAAGGTAAAATTCATATCACGCTCTTTAAGATTTTTTACTTGGTTTTTTGTTAATTGTTTAATCTTTGGAGAAATCTCCATTTTAAATATATAATTTATATAAAAATATAAAAATATAAATTATATATTTTTATCAGTTTGAAAAAACTTATGGAATATCGGAACTTAGTTCGGAAAATTGGAACCAAAATATAAGATCTTCAATTTCACAATCAATACAAAAATTAAAAGCTGGGAAATCTTTATCTGGCCTGACTGGTTTACGTTTTTCACATTGATCGCAGATTCCAATCGTATGATCTTCCTTTGTTTTTGAAATTTTGAATGAATTTCTTTCAACCTCAGGTGTTAACATAGGCATAGTCATATCACATGTCTTCCGTTTTGACATAATTAAAAATTTCATTTTTTAAAATGAAATTTTCAATTTTTATTTTTAATTCTTTATAATTAAAAATAAATGAAGATTAAAATTAACAAAACTCAAACTCAATGTACCAAGGTTACACAAGACGAAGTGAAGGCTTCCGAAAAGCCTTCTGAACAACCTCAAATCGAAAAACTTTCAACTGAAGTCAAACCAAATTACCAACAAGTTCCTACAATTATTAAAGATAATGATATTATTATGACTGATTATGATTTAAATTCGATACTAAAATCTATCGAAAATAAAATTAACAGAATTATCAATAACTTAAACGTTTAAAAAATTACATCAGTAATATAAGACTGTTGATGGGAAATTTGAGCAAATGCGGTCGAATGTTGGAGACTGCTGTCTAAATTATCAAGGTCAATTTTGACATTTGATGCATCTTTAACAACAATTTCTTTACCAAAAAGTGATTCAAGCTGGTGTTTTAAATCTTTTACGTTTTTTTGATTGGCGACCAGGTCTTCTTTGAGTTTTACATTTTCAGAAATTAGGGTATTGGCTTTGCCAATGTCTACATTTAAAGCTGTTATATGATTTCCCACCAGTGTCTTCAAAGCATTAACTTCAATTTGTGTGTTAGCACTGGCAGCGGTTTCATGTGTATCTAGCGCCGCATTTATCAAAGTACCCGCAGAAACTAACGAATTTTCAGCTTGTGTCTTAGCCGCTGCGGCTGACACAATGGCCGACGCATTTAGGACATAGTGCCCGTTCATGAAACCCTGAATAGCGTCTTTTTTAGTATTCATAGCAACTGTTGGGAAGATGGCATCGGTTTCATTCCAAATGCCATTGGTGGTATCTGAAGTATTACCACCAACCAAATCCAATGCAGCTAAAGCATTTTGTGAATTTAAATTACTGTCAAAACCATATTTTAATTGGTTTAGCGCTCTTGAATTTTCAAGAGTTTGAACCAATTGTTTGATAGATTCAAGTTGAAAGGAATACCCATCAAAATTTACTAATTCTACTTCCAAATCTTTTTCGTCGGTACTAAATTCTTTGTGAACTTTAATCATGAAAAGTCCCGAGGACGCGGCGCTCACATCCATAACAATCCATTTTTCGTCGCTCGGAAGTACCTGGGGAGTAGAAGAAACTTCGCGGCCAAATGAAACAAGTTGACTATTTCTATTCATGAAAGTTAAATAACTAACACCGCTGTCCGACCCTCCGAAAACGGAAAAATTTTCAACAGGCACTTGGCTAGCAAAATTGGAATCATAATCAAGTCCGCTATGAATTGCGTTTTCTAACGGTTTTAGATAGGCCACTAAGTCATCAACAATTCCTTGTATTTTTTGCCCAAGTACTGTGGTAGCTAACAAATTCCAAGCTTCTGCAGTTTTCCCAGCCGAATCTCTAAGATTAACTAGAACATCTTTTCCATCATGCGCGGCATCGATTGGTTTATCTTGGCCTTGTACAAGACTTACTTCCACCATGCTTCCTTGGGAATTCTGTACATCCTTAATACTTACAATTGAAGCATCTGCCATACTAAATCCGGCTTCTTTCCGTGTCACCCAGTTATTAAAATAAAACGGGGAATCTTGGTCTCGTAAATTATCTACAGTGATTTGGTTTACGTTTTCGACAACGGTTTCCATTTCATTTGTCACCGCCGAACTAACCCATTTTTTAAGAACCATAAAGCTCTTATTGTCGGTTACATCAACAAGTAAATCAGAATATTCTTTTGTAAAAGATATTGAATTATGTGTAATATCTCCATCAACTGTTACCTGATTTGATTTAATTAATGTATTTTGATTTGAATTCATGATTGGTGTTCCTGTTCCAGTTTCCAAACATAGTGATTTGGAGCCTTCGTAAAGACATAGTTGGTTACTCTTAGACATTTTTTATATATAAAAATATATTTTAAAAATATATTTTTTTTTATAGATTTTTGTTTTTTATAGATTTTTGTTTAAACAATTTTTTAACAGCTTTTTGTTTTTACAAAAAAGGGCTCGCGATAGGTATCAAAGTCACAGTGTCATCTTTTTTGAGGATGTCCCCAGCCTTTAACTCCGGCTCAAAATCGTTATTGGCATCCATTAAGATGGACACAAATAGATCGTCCAACGGCCATACAACTGACGAGTTATGATCGTCAGGCATCGGGTAAAACTGGAAGCCTCTATTTACGGAATTAAGGGGGAGCACTGAGTACGCTATGTTATTAGCCGTAGACTGGGCTAATACTAGGCGATAAACGGTACCGTCCTCGACTCGGATATTAATAGCCTGCTGATGTCTAAACACTTCTCCCCACTCGCCCGAATTTTGGGCGTCCGCAAGCGCTTGTGCGAATGCCTGTCCATTTGGCCCTGCAGAAAGCATATTGTTAACGTCCGTAGTGCTCAATAGGAGTTTCCAATGATATGCATCTAACACGCTAACGTCCTGCTGTGGGACCAGACCGGCGGCAGGCGCCGGGGGTCGCTCGATAGTAACCAATTCCACATCAGCACCGGCGTTGATGAAGATAGCACCAGGCATAACCTCGGTTACACCTCCGATGTATAAGATGGAATGATGGGGTGCCTCCCATGGTGTCGCATTGGACGTTCCATTGTTCAAATTTGCAGGTATCGGGTAAAACTGGTAGGATGATTTGATCGAATCTTGGTTTAACATTGAGTACGTAACTGTAGCATCCGTACTTTGGGCTAATACTAGGCGATAAGTGTTACCCTGGAAATTGAGATTAATAGCCTGATGATATCTATACACTTCTTCCCACGCGCCCGAAGATTGGGCGGCCGAAAGCGCTTGTGTGAATGCCTGGCCATTTGGCCCTGCAGAAAGCATAGTGTTAATTTGGGAAGTATTAAATTCTATTTTCCATTCGTCAACCAACGACGGGTTGAGGGTCACCAGGGGGGATGCAAATTAGGCTGCGGGTGGTGGTGGAGGGGCTGAAGTGACTAACGCAAATGAGGAAGTAGAATCAGTAAATAAAGAATACGGCGACACTCTGTTGCTATCATTATAAAAAGCAGTGATATTGTATGAATCGTGAACGACACGTCCAAGAACATGATCCTCCAATATAGTGTGGAACTGGGCGTCCTTATATTGCGAACTGTCGTTCACTAGGGAGTATCTAGCGTCATCAAGACCCACGGTGTTCAATACAAGATGATATGTGTTGACGTTTCCAGAATCGTCTGTTTCTTCGAGATTTACGGCCTGTAATAGGCGATGGTATTGGGCCATATCTTCTTGTGTGCCGCCGCGTTTAAACTGTTCCCACGCAGGGCCATAAAACGAATTCGCTGTAAATAAAGTTTCTAAGTTGTTGATTGAGAACTTAACCCAAGTTCCCGATGTGTATGTTGGTGTGCCATCTATGCTATTGGGTGTAAAACCACCACCATCGCCGCCGCCGCCGCCGCTACTGCTATTCGGTGCTACAATATATCTAATCTTATGTCCAAGTTCAAGGTCGTCGTATGAGGTGTTGTTCATGTTTTCTACAAAGTAAATATCATATGTTCCAGAAAGTACATCTATACTTGACTTGTTACCGTCATAAGTCCCCGTATAATAAACCGAATCACGGTCACCGTCGGCCGTTACCACAAATCCAGGGTTGGTCGCCCCAGGCATTGACATAGTGAAACTGTCCATGGCATTGGCTTCGCCGTTTATTACAAGTTTCTGACCGGTTACGGTTGCGTAACCGTTGATGCTGTCTACGGATTTATCTAAATTGTCAAAGTTAATTGTTGGATTTGCGTCATTGGCAATATCCAATACGGTGTCTGTACCGACGCCCCCTGGCATTGCTACTGCGCGTGCATAGTGTTCGCCGGTTCCGCTTTTGGCGTACAAGTTATTTCCACTGACATTTGTAACATTAAGGCCTCCTCGTCCGCCATCGGCGTCACTGAATGGTTTTTGTGTTGCTAAATAATTATTTATATCAGAAATATCATTTTCATAGGTGTTAAAATTGTCGCTAGGGTTTATGTTGTTGCTCAGAACAACCATATAACCGACAGGTGCCTTTATTTGAGCTGCTTTCCAGTCCATACTAAATGAACCGTCCGTTTCGACGGAAGCGGTTGCATATGCGACCGGATTACCGGTATCGTTTAAGGTTAGGATGCCCGTTTCGTCAATAGTGCCCCCTACCGGGGCGGCTGCGGCATCACCACCACCACCTGCGGCGTCACCACCTGCGGCGTCACCACCTGCGGCGTCACCACCCGCGGCGTCACCACCACCCACCGGGGCGGGAAGAAGTGCGAGCATTTGTTGTTCCATTTCGTTTCGAACAAGTTCGATGTTAGCCGCTGCTACCTGTAATTTACTTGTATCAGCGTTAATTTCAGCCAAATCATTTTGTAATTTTACTTCCTCACTGTGCGCATGTTCTTCAGCACTATTGGCGAATGCTTTTAAGGAATGGTTAACATCATACATTCTTGTTGAAAGGGCGTCTCTTTCAACCGATGTATCTAGAGAATAATTGTTAACTGAACTTCCACTCATTGTTAGATTATTCATAGAAACTACGTACCCGTTTATATGATTTTCCATTTGGTTTTTTAATGCATTTAAATTTTCCGTACTTTGGTCATATGCTCGGTTAACTTCAACTGTATCTAATTTTTCACCGTTAGCATTTTTCGATGTCATAATTTTATCATTGTTCACAAGTGATTGAGCTGTGACTGAAGTTGCCCACGTTTCGACGGCCGCCGATCTTAAAGCATAAGCGGCGGTTGCAGCATCCCCGGCCGCTTCAGTATTTGTCATTTGTACTTTTACGGGATGAATTTGATTTCTGGTTCTTGTTACAGATTTTTGTGCAAACAATTCAAAAGCCTTTGCATACTGATCAAGGACAGCCTCAACAACATTTGCGTCAAAATCATCAATACTATCTTTTAATGCCGTGGCAACAACAGTTGCGTCATCAGAAGCATCGGCCCCTTTAATGAATTCTTCAGTTGCAAGATCGACACGTGCAATTAATTTATCAAGATTTACAGGTTTGGGATATGCTAAAGATGCTTGCAGTACATTGGTAAACGAAACAGTTCCAACCACAATGCCATTTTCTTTAATTTCAAATTCGTAAATGTTATTCATTTTATACCATTTCTGGCTGTCGCCCTTATCAACTATAGTTACACCAACTAAATCTAAAAAGCCTGGTTGTATGGTTGGAACATTTTCGATTTTTAGTTGTTTGCCTCTATTATTTAATAAAATTTCTGGTATGTAGTCATCAGTAAAATTACTAGAATTTAAGATTTCTACGGTTTCCTGACCGCCCATAGAATTTACTTTAGAATAACTTAAATAACTGTCATGGTTAGCGTCACTTAATAACGTATAGTTTGCTAATAAAATATGAGGAATTTCAGAAACTCCATATGAATACCCACCAAGTTTAGTAACTATAGTTGGTCCGTCACGAACTTTAAGGACCGCTTTAATTACTAAGTTCTTAACTTGCGAATTAAATAGATGGGAATCATCGGATTTAATATTTTCTTCGCGTTCGCCACTCAGGAAATATTTTTCATATTGCAACTGTACCTTAATATCATTTAATGGAACTGAAGCCTCCTCCGTCATTGTTTTTAATAAAATGGTAATTTGATGGTTTGCCGTCTTTAAAAACATGTAATTTGTTAATGGAAATTCAGCATCAACGTAGTCAGCCCAGTTATCAGTTGAATTTGCTTTTACTTGTTGCGCAAGTTCACCCCCAGCCGGGTACGTTGCAGAACTTGAAATAAAAACACCCGAAACAGTTGCTATTACTTTTCCGTCTAGCGAATTTTTAAGTTGAACATTCGCTCCATTTTTAACAATTTGCATACTGGGTAATGCCGTCCTTAAAGCACCAAAGTTACTGGGTTTGAAAACTCGCGAATAGGTAATTAGGGAATCTTTTGAAATAGCCGAATTATCAGATGCATTTTTAACAACGTTGCATGCTTTTGAAAAACTTAAACCGTTTAGTTTTCCATTTAATTTTTGACCATCCGAACTATTGTCACAGCTAGTAATTACCAAATCAGGTACTTTATTAATTTCAGATACCTCTTTTCGTAACATGTATTCTCCTTCATCAACATTTCCCTCTTTGACCGGAAGATTAAAACCATACATGTCAACCAAATTATTTTGAAGTTTAAAACTACCACCAGACGCATATGTGTTTTTATTAACGGCTAAGTCATACAATTGAAGCCCGGGCTTTGTTAAATCGAAAGTTGGGTTCGTCATATCGGTCCATACTTCTTGAAAGTGCCCCAAAGTACGTTCTTTGTCACAAGTTATTGCTGGTATATCTTGTTCTCGCTTGGTGATTAAATCCCCAGAAAACCCAAGAGAACTTGTACCAAGAGCAATTTGGTTCACATTAATATCCCATTCTTGACTATTTTCGTCAAACGACAATAAACCTGGTGCATTTTCTAAATTTAAGGTTGAAGGTATAATTTCCTTAAAAAGATCATTACTAATTGGATGAGAGAAAGTTATTTCATCCCCGTTAACGTCCGCAACCTTTGGCATGTTCTTTAATTCCTCAACTTCGGGTGAACTAGGAACTTCATTTAATTTTCCAACAACAAGTATTTCGCTTTGACTTCCGATATACTCAAAACGAGCAAAAGTCTGTTGGAAAGTTTTAGTTGCAGTTGCGAAAACAACTTGGTTAATATTTGAAATAAATTGATTCAAATGCATTTTTTAATTTACTAATATAAATATTTTTTTTTAAAAAAAATATTTATATTAGTAAATTAAAAAATGCCCAGTAGTAAATCGAATAACGAGTTAACAATTGCAAAAAACGCCAATGTACCTTTGCATGCAAGTGTAACAAACACGGCTAGTCAGGTAGAAGCGGCAAAAGTTGCTCTTCGTGATGTCGAAGTTGTTGCCACAAAAATTCACAACAAGAGTAATATTGATCTAGTTGCACATTCCAAAGACAATACAGATGATGTCGCAAAAGTAATAACCGCTAAAGGTTTAACCGACACAGAAGTTACTAACTACCAAACAAATCTAGTCGCAAAAACCGCAGCATTAAAGAGCCAAGCCGAAGCTGCGAACACTAGCACGCAGGTTGTTCTTACCGCAATAAGCGACTTTGGTAGAGATTATATCAAAGATGCATCTGCAATAAAAACACGCGTTGATTTAGCACGCGCGGCAACTGTTAGTCAACAGGGGGCAGTAAATAACTTTATGAGCGATGTAGACATTCATGACAAGAACATAAGTTCTGCTGTTAGTAACATATCAAAACCAATGACCCAAACAGTAAGTGAAAAAACTGCCGGTATGGCCTTGGCGGATAGTGCCATGACAAATGTTGCGGGGGGGTTAGCATCCAACACCAACAAGCCTAACATTATAGGGACTCAGGAGGCTGAAACAGATGCGTTAAGATTAGCATATGATTCCAAGAAGACGGAAATTGAAACCACAAAAGCCGGAGAAATTGCCAACATTCAAGGCATGAATGACGACCCCGAACAAGAGGCTGAGTATGCAGGGAAAAAAACGGCTTTGGTGACACGCACTTCAAGCTATTCAACCCCACCTGCCGTTGCTGCTACTCAAGCAAAGCAAACTAATCTCGGAACCGCGAATAGCAATTGTTCAAGTAAAGTCGCGGCCGACTTGGCCAGATTGCAATCGCATTTGCTTGGTTAGAGTTTGTTTTAGTAAAAAATTTTATTTTAAATTTTATTTTTATTTAATTTAAAATATGGAAGAACAAAATTCGGTAAAGTTAAATGATTTAATGAATCAAATTAATTATTTGATTAAAAATAATAAAGGGGAAATTCAAACAACTAAAAAAAGAACAAACAAATTCTATTGCATTAAAAAAAAAGATTTATGTGAAAAATTAAGAGAGATTGATGGAAAATTGGAAAAATTACTTTCTGTATCAAAAAGTCGTCCCAAAAGTAGTTGTTAATAAGGAGGTAATTTGGTTAATAATTCCTTCAAGTCTTTCATTTTCGCTTTTAAGGGTTGCAATCTCATTATTAAGGTCTGTAAATTTATCACCATTAGTAATAAACTGTTGGTTATATTGTGTTAATTTAGTCGAATGTTCATTCAATTTACCATCGTGAGAGCTAAACTGTTGATCATGTTGGCCTAATTTAGATTCATTGGTAAGTGAACGCTGTTTTACATTATTAAGAGTAATATTTGCAACTGCCAAATCATTTCCCATGTTAGTAATCGAATTTTCGTTGATATGTACTTGTTGGGCTAAAGTTGATATGTCAGTTGAATTGCCAGCGGCGAGTGCTTCATATGATGTTTTTTGTGTTAAAAATTCTTGATCAATTTGAGTTTTATTATCAGCAACAACAGTCCTCAAGGTTTCATTTTCAACCCGATTAATCTCAATCAAACTGTGATTGGTGGAAATCGACGCATTAAGATTAGTAATGTCAGAAGAAATAGTCGCTACATCACTCGATATACCGGTTACGTTTGAATTTAAAATATTAATTTCATCACTGTTTGTGGTAATTAGGTTTTCTAACTCCGTTTTTGCAAATAAAATTTTATTCTCGACATTTGCATTAATTGTGATCTCAGTCTCGTTCATTAATTGTGTATTTGCCTCAATTGCAAGTTTATTAACAGTTGACGTTGCAGTATTTTTAACCACGTCCTCGGTAATTTCATCGATTTTGTTATCTATTGCCATATTTAAGGAAGTGCTCAATGCGTTTATTTCAGAATCTACATAAGTACGTACGCTCACAACCTCTCCTTCGACGGAATCAACCCGGTTAGTAACGGTACCAACATCTCCTTGGATGGTACCAACATCTCCTTGGATGGTACTAACATCTCCTTCGACGGAATCAACCCGGTTCGTAACGGTACTAACATCTCCTTGGATGGTACTAACATCTCCTTGGATGGTACTTACATCTCCTTGGATGGTACTTACATCTCCTTGGATGGTACTTACATCTCCTTCGACAGAATCAACCCGGTTCGTAACGGTACTAACATCTCCTTGGATGGTACCAACATCTCCTTCGACGGAATCAACCCGGTTCGTAACGGTACTAACATCTCCTTGGATGGTACTAACATCTCCTTCGACGGAATCAACCCGGTTAGTAACGGTACTAACATCTCCTTGGATGGTACCAACATCTCCTTCGACGGAATCAACCCGGTTCGTAACGGTACTAACATCTCCTTGGATGGTACTAACATCTCCTTCGACGGAATCAACCCGGTTAGTAACGGTACCAACATCTCCTTGGATGGTACCAACATCTCCTTGGATAGTACTTACATCTCCTTGGATGGTACTTACATCTCCTTGGACGGTACCAACAGTTCCTTCGACGGCATCAACCCGGTTAGTAACGGTACTAACATCTCCTTTGACGGTACTAACATCTCCTTGGACGGTGCCAACAGTTCCTTCGACGGCATCAACCCGGTTAGTAACGGTACTAACATCTCCTTGGATGGTACTAACATCTCCTTTGAC
>Ga0233412_10001614_pt1 | contig 11536 bp, 24 predicted proteins | sample Na_anoxic_4_MG_FD_180667 | JGI IMG/M metagenome (GOLD analysis project Ga0233412, IMG submission 180667) | Seawater microbial communities from Saanich Inlet, British Columbia, Canada - Na_anoxic_4_MG | ecosystem: Environmental > Aquatic > Marine > Inlet | place: Canada: British Columbia... | reverse complement strand
GTTTCTTGTATAACTTCTGCTAATGCACCAATTCCTTCTATTGCTAATCCTGCTGCTGCCAATGCTAAACCTGCTGGTGTTGCAAATTCTAATACACTTCCAAATCCTTGTTTAACACCATCTAATGCAGAAGAATAATTACCAACATTTCTTTGAAAATCTCCTACACCTGCATCAATATCTTTTAATTCTTTATCTAAACCTGCAGCTTTTGTTGTTGCATCTTGGAATTTTTTTGCAAGGTCTTTAGCTTCTTGAGATGTTTCACCAAATTCTTTTTGAACTTTATTTAATTGTGCTCCTAAATCCTTTGCTTCATTCTTTGCTTCTGTTGCTTCTATTGCTAATTTACCATACGCATTTACTAATCCTAATGCTTCTTTTGCACTTTGTTTTGTTTCTTTTTTTACATTTGCTAATTCAATTCTTTTCTTTGCTAATTCTTCTGCATCTTTTCCTGTTGCTTTTGCTAACTGATTTTCAATTTTTTCTAAATCTGTTAATGCTTTTTTAGCTTTATTGGCTTGGTTTACTGTTTCTTTTCGTGTAGTATTTACCTTTTCTTGTTGTGTTGTTAGTTTCTTTTGCTCTTGTGTTAATCCACTAACATTTTTTTCAATCTGAATTATTAATGCTGCTTCTTTTTCCAATGAAACATTTAATGAATCTATTTGTTTTTCCCATTTGTTTAAGGATTTAATATTATCATCAATATCTTTTTGTAAATTATCAGAAAATTTAGATAACAATGAATCCAATTCTTTTACTTTCTTTTCAAGTTTGTTAATATCTCCAAAATCGGAAAAATCAAACAGATCATTAATGTTTATTTTCATTTTATTGTATTTTATAGCCTTTGTTATTTTGCATTTTGTGAAGATAATAAACTACATATCTAATTCCATCAATTGAATGATTAAAATCATCTATTGCTGAACCACTTTTTTTATCACTCCATACGTAGTTGTTAAATTCTTTTTTAATATTTATTGATCGTGGAGTTACAATAATTTCATAATCAAGCATTAATTTTATTCCTGCACCAATTGTTCCTGGTCCTTTGATACATGGAACTATGTTAATACCTCTATTTTTAACATCATAAATTAATCTTTGTTCTGCACTATCTGCTATAATTAATCCTTTTCCTGCAATGCTACAAATAGAAACAACATCATTTGTACCTTTATCTTTACGATAACACAATTCATCAACATAAATCTTTTTACGTTTATTGTCAATTGCTACTGCTGTTAATGTTGTTGGGTCATTACTAAATCCAAAGTCCATACCAAAGTAAATAGGTAATGAATAATCAAATTTACCTTCTATCCAATTTTCAATAATTACACCTTCTGCTTTATCTAACCAACCACCCAAAATTACATGATTGTATTTTTTAGGTTTGTTAATCCTCATTTGTTCAATCTCAAATAAAATTGAAGGATCTAAATTTTCTTTATTATCAAGATAGGTTGTATGAATGTAAACGGTATTTTCGTTTTGTCCATTTTCAAACCATTTTCTATAAATGAAATGTTCACAAGTGCAGGGATTCAATATTAAAATCACTCTATTTTGTGCCATTTTAGAACGTACTGATAAATCAATCTTATCAAATACTGTTTCATCAATTAGTTCTTCTGCTTCATCAAGAATCCAACATGTAACACCTGTTAATGATTTTAAATTAGCTGTTTGTGTTCCTGAACTTGTACGAATACCTCTAAATAATATTTTACTACCTGTTTTTTTATTTACTACTTCTGTTTTTGTAACATGGAATTTATCTTGCCACCCCAATAATTCAATCATGTTAATAAACTCAGGAATAATTGATATATGAGCAGATGTTAAAGTATAACGTGTAAATAATATTACTTCATCTTTTTGTTCAGTTAATAGAACACAAAATAATGTTACTCCAAAAGATTTACCAGATCCACGGCCACCTGTGATAATATGGTATCTTTTATCTTGATTAGTAAATAATTCACTATATTTATCACTTAAATCTATCATTCATTATCTTTTTTAACAAAATTAATGATTGGTGTTGATATATCTTTTCCATTACTTGTTACATCTGTATTAATTGTTTCACTCTCTCCTAATTGCTTCATTCTCCAAATTGATGCAGTAGTATTAAATGTTGTTTTTAATGCTCCTTTATTGATCCTTCTAATAATAGAATCATTGATATCTCTTTTTATATCGTCCAATTCGGAAAACCTTTTTATTAGATTATAAAAGGTCGAAGAAGGTAATTTAATGTAGTATATAGCATCTTGAATACATAAACAATCATTATCATCATTTGCATATTTTAAGGCTTTTAAAAACAATTCTTTTGAATCTTCCAAGTTCCATTTTTCATGTGCATTATTTCCGTATGTAAATCTTCCATCATTCATATTTTTATTTGTTAGTTTAAACTTTATTTTTTCTTACTCTTTTTTATTTAATTACAAATTTATATATGTTTTGTAGTTTTTAACACTCCATACAGTAAGTAATGTTACTTTATATATATCAGCTAACTCCCTTAGTTTTAGTTTATTGATATTACATCTTATTTCTATCACCTGTTCTTTTGTTAATTTTGACCTACCATTGTGACAACCTTTGATTTTATTAGGTTTTTTACTACTTGTATCATAAGCATGTTTTATGTTTTCACTTTGAGTACACCACTCTAAATTACTTACTCTATTATCTGTTTTATTATTATTTATATGATTTATGAATGGTTTGTTTTTTGGGTTTGTAATAAATTCTAATGCTACCAATCTATGAATTGAATACGTTTTACTGATTACATTTTTACTTAAACTTCTTGAACAATACCCTCTGTTATTTATTGTTGTTTTTAATATATCCCCTTTTTTACTCCTTTTAAAACTCTTTACTCTACCTATGTTAGAAACTTGATATAATCCTTCATAGCCTTTTATGTCTTTCCATTCCTCAATACTGTGTTTTTCTGCATATCTATTTCCTTCTGCTGCTGCCATATTTTTATTTGTTAGTTGTACCTCTTTAACATATTAACAAAAAAAATAGTTTAGACATAAAAAAACCTACTAAATTTAATCAGTAGGTTTGATTATAAAAATAACTTAATCTAAACAACATTAAAACATTGTTTAGTTATTTATTATTTGTTATTCATTATCTTCAATCGTTCAATTTCGTAATCAATATAATGTTTTGCTTTTTGTAAATCCTCAATTTCCTTATCTGCATCTTTTTTACCAGCACGTAAAATATATTTTAAAACATTGCCACGATTAAAATTTAAATCAAGGTTATTGATAATTTTAATAGCTTCATAAGGATTATCTTTACCACCGTAATAGTTGTTATCAATCCAATTATTAACTACCTCTTTATCTTTATTAAAATCAATATCAACTGTTTTATCTTTAGTTTCATTAGATAATGATGATGCATTTAATAATAATTTATCTCTAATTTCTTGTGCATCCAATGGTTTTATATCATTATTATTTTTATTATCAACTACTAATTCATCTTTGATTGGTTCAAATGCTTTTTCATTAAAAATGAATAAGTGACCATTAGTGTCTGCACACTCCCAATATGTTTCATCAATTTTTAAAAGTGTAATCATATCTCCTGCATCTAAATCATCACATTCAACTAGTAACCTTACTTTATCACCTACATTATATTTACTCTCCATTATATCCATTTTTTAACTGTTCAAAAAAGAATTTAGCATCATCACGATTTTTAAAATCTTTACGTAATACTAATTCACCATAACCTTTTAAAATTCTGACAACCCATAATTTAGTAGATTGACAACGATAAGGTTGTACAACTGTTTGTTTTTCTGTAAACTTTTGTAATTCTGTCCAATGTGGTGCTACTTTTTTTACTTCCTCACTCATGATTTATTTTTTTATATTTAAAAACATTTTAATTTTATGTGTTTCTTGGTCTAAAAATAGAACACGACTATTATTAATGTCATTATTAATTTTATAAAGTTCAGTAATAGCAATTTCTATATTTTTTAATTTAAACTCATAATATGACATTACATATTCTAAACCTAAAACATGATGATAAGCTATTTCATAAGCAATTCCATACTGTCCAATAAGAAGTAACTTATCAATTATTTCATATAGTTTTTCCTCACTCATGATTTATTATTTAATTCCTGCAACAATCTATTTGTTTCTTTTTGTATTTGTTCATTTCTTTCAAGTACATCAACAATTTTATTTATTTTATAGTACCAGCAAAACACCTCACGTAATACTAAAAATAAACCTATTGAACAAATGAATATTAAAGCTAAAAATGCTTTGTTCCCGAATAATTCCATAATCTCTAACATAATTTAAAGTATTTTTTTATTATACCAATCCTTTTCTAAAGCTACTTCATTTAAAAAAATTAATGGTAATATTACACCTAATATAGAACCAAAAAATAAACAAAATAATAACCCCTTTACTGATACATAACCATCAAATCTTTTTCCTAAAATTAATGTTCCTACTGAACCAATAAGTACCCAACCTATTATTAAATATAATCCCATAACTTAATCTTTTTTATAAATAAACAATGTATCACTTTTACCCCCTTTTATGGTGACAGTAAAACTTGGCTCAATTCTTTCGTTTGAATAAATTTTGTTAAAATCATCAAATCCTACCATCATCATAACAAAAATCACTGATGCTCCTAAAAACAACCCTAAAATAAAATCTCCCATAACTTAATCTAAATTTTTAATAAAACTCTCAAACTTTTTGTCAAATTGAAGTAAACATATTTTTTTAGCACTTTCCTTTGCATCAAATAAACTAAAACTAAAATCACGATACATTTTAATATTAGCTTTATAAGTCCTTTCTATTGCTTTAAAATCATCTCTTAAAGGATTATGTATATCATTAGCAATTAAATGGTTTACATAAGCCGAAAATCCGTTAAAACCTAACTTTGTCAATCTCTCTGTTACTTGTTCTTCAAATTGCTTTGATGGTAAGTAAAACGTTTTTTGTACTTTGTCTTTATCCATAATACTAATATACATTATAATACATTAATACCAAAGGAATTGATTTAAAATGTTCTAATAATATTTGTACATCAACGAATAGTGTTTCTTCTGTTGTTAAACTTGATAACTCCAATGTTGAACATATTAAATTACCTTTATCATCAACATGAAATTTTGTACTCAATTTATTTACTCTCATGATCCAACAATTTTAATTATCAATTCCTGGAAATCTTCAAAGGTTCTAATTACAAATGTATCAATACCTTGATTTTTCCAACTCTCATGGACTTTTATTTGTGATTCATTTAATTGGCTTTTTTCCTTATTTAGTTTTATCTCTATTCCATAAGTTTTACTATTGTATAAAAATATTAAATCTGGTATTCCTGGTGTTAAGCCTTCATCTTTTAAATAGTTCATTGCTATTTGTAGGTTTAGCCTTGATGCTCCACGTACCCAAAAACCATTGGGAACTGAAAACAAACAATACTCTAATTTTTTGTAATTGTATCTAAACCATGTGATACATGTACATTGTAATTGGTGTTCCTCTCTACTCATTTTTTATCTTTTAAATTATTAATATAATATTCCCAAAATAACGCAGTTTCAATAGTTAAATCATTATCTAATGAAATTAAAATACCTTTATCATTAATACAAAACTTTGTACTTTTCCAAATCTGATTTGTTATTAATTTTTTTTTCATAATTCTATTTGTTCTTTTGCATCTGTATAATTACCTGTAAATCTATTATAATCTAATTCTGCAACTCCTAATGTTCCAACAAATTTAAATTTTACTTTTTGTATGTGTATTTGTACAGGTGAATTAGCTTCTTTTTTATCTCTAAAAACTGATATTCCATTATGTGTTTTGTTAAAAAAGTTACCAGAACCACTAATATCATTTAATGTTGCTACTCTATCAATTCCATTAACTGTAACACCTTTTGTTGGATGTGCTACTAAAAACACATGTACATTATAATCTTCTGCAAATGCAATTACTTTTGACAAAATTCTACTTACATAATTTGTTTCTGTTTCTGTTGTTTGTATAACATGTTCTATTGTATTCCATGGATCAATTACTAATCCTTTTATCCCATACATTTGTACTAATGTTTTTGCTTGATTTAAAATATAATCAACAGAAAATGTACTTCTTAACTTTTCTCCATCACTAACTGTTGTTTTATGTGTAATAAAATTAAAATGATTAAATATAAATTCTTCTGCTTTATCTAAATCATTATCATTCATCTTTTCATAATACAATTCTCCTGTATTTCTATTTATTACATCTTCAAAAGGTTTGTTTAAATACTTTTCAGCTAATTTAGTAAAATGTATCTCTGGTGGATTTTCCATAGAACAAATACCAAAATTCCAATTGTGTATTTTAGCTAATTGAACCATTATAAAATCTAAAAATTCTGATTTACCTGAACCACTAATACCTGTAACCATTGTTAATTCTCCACCTCTAAAACTAATTAATTTATCAACATTTGGTATACCTATTCTATCTCCTTTTGGGAATCCGTTTTTGTGGTAATCCCTTACTTTATGTCTAAAATCACTTACATCTACAATACCATCAACTTTTTTAAATTTGATTGAATCCATAGCATTAATAATACCTTGCTTACCATGTTTTAAAAGTATATCGTTTGCATCTTTGCAATTAGCAGGATAAGTAGGTATTAAACATCTATGAGCACCAAATCGAGAAACAAAAGCATCTGTTAGCATTTTACCAGGATCATCATTATCAAAAAATAGTATTAATTGTTTTCCTTCAAAAAGTTTTGCATTCTCTTTACCATCTAAATAAGTTAGATTTTGTTTTTTACTACTGTTTGCACCATTTGGAACTGATACAATGTTTTTATTTCCGTACACTTCACCTAATGCTAAAGTATCAAATTCACCTTCTGTTATGATAATTTGATTATGAGAATCATCCACATTGTCTAAATTCCATAGGATTAATTCACAACCTTTTTCAAGCCCAAAAGATTTAGATTCTAATGATCTATGTTTGATATTTACAAGTTCATTATTTTTATAATAATTAAAATCTATTGATATTCCTTCTTTTTTTAATTGTGCAAAATAATGTACACTTTGACTAACTTTAAAAGATTGTAATGTATTCTCACTTATACCACGTCTTAAAAATAACTCTAAAACCTCTTTACTTAACTTCTGTTGAATTTTATTTGGTTTTGAGTATATTTGTATATCTTTTGGTTTTTCGTTGCTTACAATGGCTTTTTTAACTATTGGCTTTTTTGTATCAGGAGTATTAGCAGGATAATTATTATTATTACTTTGTGTGTACTGTAAATCAATATTCATTAAATCAGCTAATTGCTCACAAGATTCTACAAAATTCAAACCTTTGTAATCTTGTAAAAAAGATATACCATCACCAGATTTACCACAACCAAAACATTTATAAATATTTTTTGATGCACTAACTTTAAAAGATGGTGTTTTTTCATCATGTCCAGGAAATGGACAACATGCACCCCAATTTGCACCATCTTTTTTTAATGTTACAAAATGTTCAACTACTTGTTTTACATCTGCTAATCTTAATTCTTGTATTGTACTTTCTTTTATCTCTCTCATATATTTAATTTTTAATATCCATATCCTATTTCATCTTGTTGTGTTACTGTATTATTTTTAGCAACTACATTTGAATTATTTTTTACATACAAAGTAAGTGAACTAAAAAAATGGTTTTGATTATCAAATACTATCATTGTTTTGTCAATAAAAAACTGATTAAGTATTTTATCAAAATCATCTACTGTAAAATTTTTATTTAATCTTCTCTGGCTTATTATCATAGATTCTTCTTTTACTGTGAATCTATCTTTAAAATAATCAAAATCTATTTTTTCACTTTTACCTCTTTTAGATTCAATTAAAACAAAAAAAGAACTTCCCTTTTTTATATCTTTATTTTTATCTGTATTTATATATGGTATTGGTTTGACATTTTGGGCGCTTCCATTTGACATTTTGGGCGCTTCCAATTGCTTATTTTGGTCATTGCATTTACTTATTTTGGTCATTGCATTTACTTTTTTAGGTAATTGCAATTGACATTTTTGGTAATTGGGCTTAATTCCATGTATAAGCATTATTTCATCATTTACACTATACCACTTTGTTCTGTCTATCTTCATTTTATTGTACCTGCCAACATATAAACACCCTTTATCTTCAAGTTTTTTTAATATATTTCTTATTTGTCTATCAGTATAATATGGGAATAACTCCGAATAAGCCTGTATAGAATTATAAACCCAATACTTACCATCATGGTAATTATTCTTATTAGCTATGTTCTTTTTTTGCCAAAAACACATATTGTGTAATAATATAGCTTCACCAATACCATATTTTTCTGCAATTTCTGTATTAAAATGATGATCCATAATTAATCTACTTTTATAAATTTAACACCATCAATAATTACAAGAGTTATTTTTTCAGCATCTGCCAATTTATGAACCCAACACACACTTTTATTAATCGTTTTTGCGTAAGTGCTAATTTTTACCAATTTGTTTATATCTACCATTTTTACAGTTATTTAATTTATGATAATACTAATTTAATAAATTATATTAAAAGTTAATAATTATTAATAACTTTTGTTAAAAAAACTTACCTTTTATAGTAAGTTATAATAAAGCAGGATAATAAACCCTGCTTTAATTGATTATAAATTTAATCCCCATGCTTTAGACATGATAAAATGAATGATATCAACAGTTCCAAAACCACATAAATTTTCTTCTGTTTTTGTATTAAATAGCCTTGTTTTCCATACAAAATCTGCACAACCTTTATGAAATGTTAATTTAGCATAATAAAAAGATTGCATTAATCTTAAATCATCAAATTTTGATAGTATATCATTGTTAGATTGGTGATCTTCTGACATTTCAAATCTTTTATGTAATGTTATATTTGGTTTTATATCATGTAATAAATTAAATGCAACATGATTATGTGTAATAGTTTCCCTTGCTTCTTGTATTTCTTCTTCTGTGTACATTAATCTTTGTCTTATAAAGTTCTTAACCTCATAATTACCCATATTTTTTAATTCTTCTACTGTCATAATCTTATTTGTATAATGGTTTAAAATCTAATTCACACAATTGATTGTGTTCTTTATCTGTTAAATGGTCTGTATTCTCTACATCCACAACTGTAAATGCTTTTCCTGCTGTCCAATTATGAATGTTATTAAGTAAGTGTATTGTATCACGATAATAACCTACTTTAAATTCCCTAGTTCTATTACCATATTCAGAATGGCAAACAATTATTATATTTTTATTTCTAAAATTACTCATTAGCTCCATTTTTTTGATAATCTCTTAATTGTATATCCATTTTTTTATTTATATTTGCGTAAATGATTATAAAATCAGTAAAGGGAAATGTGAAGTATAGTAACATTTCCCTTTATTTTTTTAATGTATTTTTATAGTTTGAATACCAAATTTATTTAATAACTTTAATCCTTTATCACAATATTTTTCTAAATAATAAACAGTTTTAATTGATTCAAAATTTATTATTAATTGTGAACAAGCATAGCAAGGACTTAATGTTACGTACATTTTTTTTCCCTTCAAATTATTGAAATCACATTTGATAAGTGCATTGTTTTCTGCATGAATAAAACCACTTTTACCACTTTCTAAAGATATTCTTTTGTTTGTACCTCCTTTGTGGTCACCATTATATCCTATTGAAAGAACTTGAGTATTATCTTCTGTAACAATTACACAACCAACTAAATGTTTTACATCTGTACTTCTTTCTGATAAACTAATAGCTAAGTCCATCCATATATTATTCCATTCTTTTCTCATACTAATAATTCACTAATTAAAAATATTACTAACATTACTGTAAAAGAACTTGTTAATGTCCAGAATACACCAATTTCACTATCTTTTACTTTTACTAATAAGTAAACAAGGTTAAAAGAATTTACAAATAAAATTGCAAGATAATATAAACTTTTTGTATCAATCATAATCCTAATATTTTATATGCTTCAATTACTTCTTTTGTCATTATACGACCTTCAAAATATGTTTCCTGATAATGTTTCACAATTCTTTTTGAACGTTCTATAATTACTGTTTTTTCTCTTTTAGATGATATAGTTTTATCTTGTATTTCTTTTTCTATATCTAATAAAACAAGATATGAGAATGTTAATTTATTTTCTTTGTGCAATTGTTTATGTGCTTCTAATAAACTAATTCCATCAAAAAGTGCATGATCTCGCAATAATTTGTATTCTTCTATCTTTCTTTCTTTTTTTATTTCTGTAATTTTTACATTACAATTATCTTTGTAAAAAGATAGAGCATAATTTAACAATCCTTTATCTTTTAGATAATTATAAGCATCTCTTAAAGACAATCTTTTGATAGATTCATTAGTAAATAATTTTAACTCACTATCTTTTACATCTATTAATGCTTTTTGTACTTTTTTATTCTCTCTATAAAAACACATTTTACGAGTTAATAAACCTTCATTTTGCAATTGATAAAAAGCATCACCAAAACGTCCTACTACCTTTAATCGAGTTACAAATATTTCAATTTGTTCTTTAATGTCTTTTTTTACCATACAATCCCAGAAGTTGCGAATACCTCGTTTAAAATTTTAATACTTTGTTCTCCTAAACCTTTTATTTGTTCTGCTCTTGATTTTGGTAATTGCTGTGATAACTGTAATAAAGGCATTGAATCGAGCATAGGGACAACATCACGCAATTTTGATATAATACCAGCAGGTAACACAAATTCATTGATTGTGGCGTATTGTCTATTTACTACACTTTTTATAAATGTATCTGTATCTGCTCCTTCTAATTCATGGAATCTTTGCAGTAATTTAATTAGATCAGGAAATTTAGAAATATGTGTATCTGTAATTAATTGATCCAATTGATCAATTTGATCCATAACCCAAAATGCTTCACTTTGTGTTTGATCTGTTGTGTTAAAAACAACACCTAATGATTTCTCTAATTCTTTTTTAAAAGTTTTACCTGACCTTTTTAACTCATGTTTAAAAATATTAGTAGATTCAATATCATCTACTAAATTTAATAATGGATCTAAAGTTGCAAGTGTTTTTAATACTAAATCTGCTTCTTTTAAATTTTTAGTACTTTGTTGTTTGTACCAATTCATGTTTTTTTCTTTCTTACTTCTCAACATAATTTTATTTATTTAATTTTTAAAACTTTATTTTCATCATCAACATCTGTTAATGTTAATGTACAACCTGGATAATATTTACCCTCTACTTTAATACCTCTACTTTTTGATGCTAACAAAATTAAATCTTGTTTTCTTTTCTCGCTTACTTTGTATGTTATACTCATAATTTAAACTTTTTTTTCTTTCTAACGTTAC
>Ga0233412_10001613_pt1 | contig 11540 bp, 20 predicted proteins | sample Na_anoxic_4_MG_FD_180667 | JGI IMG/M metagenome (GOLD analysis project Ga0233412, IMG submission 180667) | Seawater microbial communities from Saanich Inlet, British Columbia, Canada - Na_anoxic_4_MG | ecosystem: Environmental > Aquatic > Marine > Inlet | place: Canada: British Columbia... | reverse complement strand
GAAGAAGTAGCGCTACTCCAGAGCGTTAGGTAATTGGGCGGCAGCTTCGGCTGCCGCCTTTTTCCATCCACAGCAAATGTCTAACACGCGTCGGCACTGGTCTTCATCGAACTTACCGATGTGGCAGTCACTACGCTCAAGGGATAGGGCCTCACCTAGCTTCTGGTAGTAGTGTTTCCTGGCCTTGCTCTTAGACCCCCCAATGAGCGCCAAGCGATCTTTCCAAAACGGATCGAATGCCGCGTGCGCCTGAACCCTGAGTTGCCTCAGTTCGGCCTTAGCAAGCGATCCTTTAGGTCTGTTGGACTTGCTGTCCTGGAGGACGCCAACCCATGCTTGGCATGGCTGGCAAATCCAGAGCAAGCCGTAAGACTTTGCGTAAACGCGTATCGAGTCAACGAGCTCGGCGTCCATGTGGCAGTAGGGGCACACGGGAGGGCCAATGTAACTCGGCTTCTTGTCGGTCACCCAGAACACCTTCCTGATGAACTGTTTATACCTGTCAGATCAGGTAGAAGACTGTGTGAGCAAATCTAACAAGCGCCGAGATAAGAAGAAGAAAGCTCGGGAGCGCCGGGTTCGCAAGAACCGCGAGTCTATGTCTATCAGGCGCCAGTTGAAGTCAATGGACGCCCTGATCAAGGCACACGCCCCTCTCCCGGAGTTCAAGCTCAACTGCGACAAGGCGAACGCTGACATCAAAGCTCTGGTTGAGAGCGGTATTGATGGTTTCAGCAAGGTCTACACGAGGCGTATGCATCCGGATGCCATCGATATGATGGGCGAACACACAAGGGTAGGTTGGACGGCCATGGTCGATGACATCAGTTCGACCGCAGACGACATGACTAGAGAGGAAGTAGAGGAGAGCCTCTCTCAGCTATTCGACCGAGAACTTGGAAATGGGATCTTGTGGCACGCCAAGAAAAATCTCGTTCGACGGGCGCTGCCTGTGAGCTGCTTTACCATTGAGCCAGGAGAGAAGCACTGGGATGTTCGATGTAGATCACTCCAATCTGAGAAGACGTCGCACGGGAGTCTCTACTGCTCGCCACATCGGCCTACGGTGGAGTTCGACGGGGATCAGCATCGAGTGTTGTTTACCAGACACGCGATGAAGCAGCTCAGTGAGCGTATCGTCCCAAAGTGGAACCAGTTCTACATCGGTCAGACCTACGTGTTCGGCTTTCTCTACGAGTGCGTCTATTTCGAACCCCTCGTCCTTTCCAACGGTCAACCAGCCTTCGCTATCCTGAACTCGTGCCTTCGCGTTGGGAATGAGGTCCGCAAGTTCATGCGCAGCATTCTCGGTGTGAAAACTGATGAAGAGTTGGCTGGCTTCTATTACCGGGTCGGATATTGCCCAATCACGCTCGACAAGGGTATGGCTGTCGCAAAGACGTTCTTGACGCCAGGCTACTGGCAAACGCCGGAGAGAAAGACCCTGTCTAAGGGTGGAAGCGATGGTCACATAAGAAAGTTGAAGCTAGAGATCGAGCAAGCGTGCGACGACGGCATCAACACAATGAGTGTGTCTGAGTGCGATCGGACGCGGAACGCTGTGCAGTGGTTTCACGAACACGGCGTCCCTCAGGTTAAGAAGATTGAGGCCGAAGTCTTCAGGAACGTAGTCGGTCCCTACTCCTTCCTCAAACGCTACAATTAGTCGCCCATACCCATCACAGCTAGCCAAGTCTTATCCTCCTGCTCAAGGGCGAAGGCATAATTGGCGAGTGGTTCGTCTAGGCTAGTCAACTTGAACTCGTCGGACGACATCACAACAATACGTCCGTCAGATTTCTGCATAGTTCCAAGGGCGAAGTTACCGGACTGGTCTTTGCCGTGAACTACCTTGAGCTTAAACCGAACGACTCGATCACTTATCCAGCTCTCGCACTCCACCTTAGTGTCAAAGCGGGTAGCGTTCTCAGCATCGTATAGTTCCATAAGTGCCTCTTTCGGCAAGGATCAGCCAATGAGGTCTGGATGTCAACACTCAAACGGTTTCTAGCGCATCACTGATATACTGATTTGGGATCGGGAGAGTTTTTATGAATTGGCTCCTATTAGCACAAGAACAGGCAGCCAACCCAGAAAAGGCCATTGGCTGGCTTCAGACCATCATCAATGGTGGCGTACCCCTCATCTGCCTAGCCGCAGCCGCAGTTTTTGGTTACGTCGCCTGGTCTCAGCACAAAAAGAATATGCAGCTGGAGATCGACTACCGCAACGACCTCGCCGAGCGGGCTAAGCAGGAAAAGGTCGATGCTGACCAGCGCCTAGCCGACGCCAAGCAGGACGCAAAGGATCGTGCCGCTGAAGTTGATAAGCTCATGCGCGAGCGTATGGCGGCTGAAAAAGAGAGCGATGCTACTCTCGCGCATGCCGTACACATCATCGAGGCGAATACCAAAGTAATGGATCGCCTGGAGCGAAAGTCAGAGAGCTAGTCTATGACGAAGTCTGAGCGCAATACTCTACGACTCAAGATCAAAAAGACTGTGGAGGACGCTGTCCCCGCACTAAGCATTGATGTCACAAAGATCCTGACCGATGAAGAGACGGCTGAAATTCATCGGCAGATGGAGCAGCGGCGTGCAGCGCTGGACCTCGCTAAACAAGAAGGACGCGCAGGCCTGAAGGCCCGCTTCAAGCGGAGCGTGGTTAAGAGATCCTACGACCCAATGGTCGACGGCGCTATCGAAGACGCTTAGGGCTTCTTCTTACTGGACTTCTTCTTGAAGAAGTCCTTGAGGCCCTTCTTCTCTTCAGCCTTGGGGGCTGCCTTAGCCTTGGGGGCCACCTTAGGCGCAGCCTTAGGGGCTGCCTTAGCTTTAGGCGCAGCCTTGGGGGCTGCCTTAGCCTTGGGGGCTGGCGCCGGGTTCAGGGACTTGCGGAGATCGGCGATGGCCGATGCCAGCAGAGCCTCACATTCCTGGTCTCCTGCCTTCAGGTCGGCTGCACGGCAAAGACAGTGCAATGCGACTGCCGACTCGCCCAGAGACCTGTGAGCGGCTGCAGCGGCTACTAGGGCGGACAGCGCGTCTGCCTTACGACCGTAGGCCAATGCGGACCCTGCGAGTTCGCTCTCAAGACGAGCTACTTGGGCCGCAAGTCGTTTGTTGTCCTCAAGGTCGGCGGTGAAGAGCGCCAGCCGGAGTTTGGTGTTAGCCTTGTCCTTGTTCTCGCGCAGCTGCTGGTTAGCCATCGGTACCTCCCGTGGGCGTTTTTACATCAGTAGTTTACCAGAGGATGGGGCTGATCAGGTAGTTCGCATCAGGTGAAACCTGCGCATCATGCCCATATTTTACTGGATCAGGCCGTGATACCGCGCCATCCAGTAAGGAAGGAGCAATCCTAGGGTCCCCGTGTCGAAGGTAGCTACTGGTTTGGTGCGACCTGCTTCCCAGGGTCCCTTCTGCCAGATGAAGTAGGACGTAGGCTTACGAAGATGCGGCCACAGGACTTTGGAGTCTGCGCGTCCGGTCACCCTATCGACGGAGTTAGGCGGATCGTAAGACCGGTCGCCCCAACCGTTAGCCACCGGAGAGCACCAGCTAGGGACTGGCCGCAATGACCATGATTTGAGGCTAAGGACGCCATCAGCCGCCGCAGTCAAGTCCCGACTGGCGGTCGCGTGGATGAGCGTGAACCAAGCATTCTTGTGACCCTTGACTGACTTGTACAGCCATTTGCGGATGTAATCAGCAATCATCTGCTTGTCGTCATCGTCAGCAGTGATCCAAACAGCAGCAGCTCTCGTAAACCTCAGATTCCACGCGTAGTACTGCTGAGAATTCGAGAATCTGTTGAACGGATCAGCAGGGAAGAACCCAAGAATCTTGATCGGCGAGAGGACATCCTCATAATCGCCCTGGATACGCTTGGCCCGAGTCTGATCGGTGATGGTCTTCCGGTAGAGCGAGAGAAGTCCCAGTCGTAGAAGGTCTTTGCCAATATGGTCTGAGCTGGTGTCGTTGCGGCCCGTCTGATCTCTGATGTTCCAATCGTCTGCTCGGAGCTTCGCGTAGACGGCATGAATGGTCTGAGCCAGGATGTCTCGTGCCTGGTTGATCTTGTTGAGGTCTGCCGTCGTAGCGACATCATCAGTAGTGACGACTTCCCAAAAGACAGAGAGACCGTAGACGAGACCAGTAACCTGGTCGCGAGTAACCCTGGAGTAGAAGGTCATCTGTGGGAACTTCTGTCCGGGATTGAACGGGTCGTCTATATCAGACGGGCCATCGTATCCAAAGCCCTCTGCCTTGATCTTCTCCCAGTGCTCTGGAGAGGAGAACTTCTCCTCCTCTCCCGTCTGGAAAGCGCACCGCATTAGCGACCCTGGGGCGCCACTAGCGTGAGTCAGGATGTAGATACCTCGTAGCGCATCGATCGCCTTGTCGAGGTCTGCCGTGCTCCTGGTGACTCCGTAGCGGTAGGAGCACGCGGCAAGATAGTCACCGGTAAAAAGTAAGCTATCTCCTCCGGACCCATAAAGGTCTGGTGGAGAGTCGGAGGAGGTGCGAGTTGCCTGCCAGAAGACGCCATCCGCGACGTGGTAGTTCCTCGCACGGAAATCTGCTTCGAGCACCTTCTGGAATAGCTGTGCGGACGTGACGGCCGCAGGATCAGCGCCAATCAAATAGGCCAAGTCACCTTCGGGCGGAGGTAGAGCTCCCGGCTCCTTAGGTGTTTTACAGCCGACAAGAAGAACAAGAATTGAGGCGATTAAGGTGATGCTTCTCATGGGGGCCAGCTTACAACAATTAGAGGGAACTGATTAGAGGAGTCTGTTAGACTCACCCCATGGCTAGAGCAGTATCGACAGACCCATTTCGTTGCTTTCGATTCGCCCCGAAGGTTGGATTCGATGGTCGCCCAATGGGCGTTCAGCACATTAAAATCATGCCTGGTGCGCCGTGGGCTGGAGCGGGCGAAATCGTGGTCATGGCGATGCTCGGCCGGGAGATCATTGACTTCGCAGGACTATCCACACCGGATCGCCTGGTCGTTGGCGTCTACCACGTCACTGACGACATGGATGGGGAACCGAGTCTACACATAGTGCTCGAAAACGTGACCCCGGCCAACTGCAGCATGTCCATCGCGTCACTTGATGCGACGGCGGATTGCTTTGTCACAGTGACGCTCAGGATGCAATACGACCGCCTGACCTTCATCTTCGGGGATAACCCCTTGGACAAGATCGCGGCGGTCGTTTAACAATTTGGCGTTTATTACGGAGCACGGAGGACTTGCACCCCAAGCCCTTTCGGGCTCCCATCGCTTTCAAGGCGAGTTTCAGGCTTCCTGAATTCGCACTCCAGTGATTACCAGACGGGCCACGGAATTGGATCTGGGGGCTTCACTCCCGGAGGGAGTATGAGCTGGACCTGGATCTGGTCTCCGTACCAATCATTAGGTAGGACGTTGTAGTTGATGCTGGCTCTCTGGTCGATATAGACCATGAACGTGATGGAGTTGTCTGACCCCTTCATCCACCCAACTTTGACGTAGCACCCGAGTTTTGGAGCGAGGTGTTTCTCAAGCTCTTTTGCTCGACTGTCGAGCGACGAGTTGCTCATATCGGGGCGACAGGATTTGCACCTGCGGCCTTTCGGTCCCAAACCGAACGCTCTACTAAGCTGAGCTACGCCCCGTTAAGCGAATACTAACACGGATTGAGGAGGACTTGCACCCCAGACCCTTTCGGGCCCCTGACGTGTTCGAAACGCCGCCGTCACGCTTGTACGGTTCACAATCCAGATGAGGGGCGGGCCTTGAGCCACGTTGGGACGCGACCCTCACCCGCACCTACTGGTTCGTTTCCAGTCGCCCTACTACACCCACGTTCGGTGTGGTTGTTAGGCCACAAGATCCTCACCTGCTTCCTGGCGATCAACCAGTCCACTTATCTATTCAGAATCTACTCTGAAACAGACTTATCGCCTTACCGTAGCAAGAGATAATCTACTCAAGAATCTATTCAAAGCTCCGACAGAGGATTGCACTCTGGGCCTCCGTCTTACCAAGACGATGCTCTACTACTGAGCTACCGGAGCTGGTATGTTACGCGCATGACTGATGCTCTACGCCTCGACCATTTCGCATTTCGCGTTCTCGACCGAGACGCCGCCGTCAGGTTCTTAACCATGCTCGGCTATAAGCCCGTCGAGACGTTCGAGATAACACTCGGCGATGGGTCTAAGGCTAGTTGTTATGCGATGCGCCACGAGCTCAATCCTGATGTGTTCGTGTCCTCCGGGCCGGAGGACTCCCTTATCCGGAACTGGGTCAACGACCGAGGCGGCGTCGGCGCTGTGCACCACCTCGCTTACGCAGTCGATGACGTAGCGGCGACCATGAAGACGTGGACAGGTCTAGGAATTAAGTTCCAATCGAACGAGCCTCTCGTGTGCTCTTGTGAGGACCCGATCGTTCAGGTCTTCACTGAGCCAGACCCAACTACCGGGATCATCTACGAGCTCATCACGCGCAACGGGCACCCAGGCTTCTGTGCCGAAAATGTGCGCCGTTTAATGGATTCCAGCAAAGACGACTAATCAACTTCCGGGTCTGGCTCATCCTGTCGGACACAGCCCCCGAACCGCATTCCCTCCATCTCCCACTGCCGTTTGTAGGAGTAGAGGATGAAGGACGCCCCCAGGATGGACACCGGTACCATCATGTACCAATGATTGGTACAGAACAGCAGTAAGAGAAGGCAGTAGAACAGCCACTCATCCTTAAACAGGATCTTTCGCTGCTCGATCAAATACCATTCGCTGGGCGGTTCCACATCTGAGTGTAGGTGCTAATCCCAGTTCTCACAGATCGCCCTAGCTGCGCGACGTTCGGCCTTACGCTTTCGTCGCTTCGCCTGGCGGGCCATCTCCCTGGCCTCTGGCCCAGAGTTGTCTTGCTTAGAGCTAGCCCACTCACGGGCGTGGATGAGGTCCTTCTCAGCCCACCTTGACGATTTCGCGGCTTGTCTTGATCGAGTCATTGAATGATTGACCGTTGAGGCGTGAGGAGTCTGTCAGTCCTAACCACCTGAGCCTCCTCAAGCGGTCTGACTTGGTGGTCCGCATCATCTTACGGAGGAGCTTTGCCTCTCCCTTGATCATTTGGACTTCGGTAAGGCGCTTCTTGCGTCGTCGTCTTTTCGCCACCACTCGACCCCTATTAGTTCAGAACGCCAAGTTTACAGCAGATGCACTTTCAATTCCAATTGGGATCTACCCAATTGATGTCTTCTACCTTGCCCTTAAGCAGAGAGTCGACCTCTGTGATCTTCCGCTTGGTGAGCTCTTCCAGAGGCTTCTGGATTTGCTTCAAACGATCTTCACGCTTGGCTCGGTTCCTGGTGTCCTTACGGACGTTGCGGACCGCAACTCTCTGTCGTTCAGATAGCGATTTTGCCCTAGAAACGAGCTTCTTCTTCTGATCTTGGTCTGGGACCGGCACCATCACGAGGAGTGATGTCCCGGCCTTCTGAGGGTTGAGCCCTAGGTTGGCTTTGAGGATCGCCTTATGGATCTTCCCCAACAAAGAAGGGTCGAACGGAACTACAGAGAGTGATCTAGCTCTGTTGCCCCCGCCTACTATTGCGATGTGACTCAGGGGAACCATCTCGCCGTAGGCTTCTACTCGGATCGGTTCGAGGAGAGCTGTCTGAACCCTCCCTGTGTTGATCCCACGGAAGGCCTGTTTCAGTAGGACGATCGACTCGTCCATTCGCTTCTCAGCCTGCTTTAGCAGGTTGTCGTTAGTTCGACCTCGGCATTTCATCTCCAGTAGTGATGGGGTCTGGTTCAATCGAACAGAAATCGCCAGACGTTGGGTTGTGGTAGTAGAAGAAGTCAGGAAGCAGCGACATATCGCTGCTCATGCCGCAACTAGCGACCATCGCCGTTAGGCCAACGTAATCATCGAGCGAAACGGGGGCCGGAACACCGGGCATGTAAACTCGAACTTGAATGGTCATAGGTCTGATCCTACCTAAGCGTCGTCTATTTGACACTCAGAGATATCCTGGTTAGCTGCCCACATCTGCTCGTAGATGTGTCGGTTCGCCCCATTATCACGAGACCCAATGGTCATGTGGTATACACCGTCCGAGTTCTTCGGCAATCCTAGTTCTACCCGGATCTCCTCAAAGCGAGGGCAGATGACGTCCACCCACCAGAATGACCTGAACCGTTCATCGCTGAGATTGGTCCGCACGTACGGTGAGTAATCAAACTCAATTCGCTCGCCGTCGTAGTTCCACCAAAGATCCTTGTTTGGGGGCTCCTCGTTTCTGACGACTGTGATGTGTGCGCCCCAGTAAGGCTTAGAGAGCTTTGTCCCTTTGCAGTGATCCATCCAGTAGAGATGGCGGTAGTAACGGCCAATCTCCTCCGTATTGCAGTCCAGCACCATCCACCAGTTCTGATCTGAATCTGGCTTCTTAACGCTGCACCGTATGGTTCCTGCTGCTTTAGCCACGAGGTCCTCGGATGTAATACTCCCACGAGGAATCGCACCTCGATCTCAACCTTCGGAGGGTCACGCCTTAGCTGTTAGGCCATGGGAGCGTAGTTGTAATAGATACGGCCTCTAAAGGCCAATCTGTTGGTCATTCCGATAACTTGACCCGTAGTCGAGTGGATCCTCTGGGCAGGTCTCGTGCTCGAATCCTATTCGACTTTTCTCATCAACCATGGCGACGCCGATGTCACCCGGCCCAAAGAACGCGCCGCATACGGTGCAGCACCCTAGCGCCAATCGATAACGCTCGACGGCGTGGCCCAAGGCCTTCTCTGCGGCCTCAAGAGCCTCATGTAAATGCTCCGCCTTACCCACGTTAATGATTGTACGAGTCGATGCCATTAACGTCAGGGGAGTAAGTAGGTTCTAAATAATCTCACGGCTTAACCCTGATCTTTATGATGCCCTCGATTACTCTAATACATGGCCAAAGTTCGAATTATCGATCCCCTTGACTATCCGGTGGCCGAACCGGATGTCCCGCTCCCCTATCCCAGAATCATCGTCTGGGGCGACGATTTCTTCCTAGCCATCGAAGCAGATGTGCTGGCCGGGGTGGACATGCCCAGATACAAGCAAACGTCTGGATACGTCATCAACGACACCAGAGAATGTGGCAGCGGTATCTACAAGCTGCCCTAAGCTACAACCCGGAGTTGCACCGAGATTCCGTCCATACGCTACTGCTGGCTGGACAGGATCCGCTGAGCTCGCTTCTTGACGGCGTTATAGGACACGCCCAAGTCACGAGCTACTTGGGCGTTGTTTGTCTCGGCAATCAGGTTGAGAAGAGAGTCGTCACTCGGCCAGTCGATTACTGTCTTGTAGGTGCGAGCCTTCGCGGCACACGCATGGCAGCGTTTCGATCCGTAGTAGATCGAGGTGTCGCAATCAAGGCAAGTGGCAGGCTCGTAGGCCATGTCGGCCTTTGATGAGGATCTGAGGTGCTTAGCACGCCTCCACGCCCGGCCGCTCCCACGATTCCTTCCCTTGAAGGTCGCTGTCTGTGTGTGGCAGTTCGGGCAGATCACCATTAAGTTGCCGAGCGAGTGGTCCAGCGGGTTACCGTTAATGTGCTCTACCTCGACTCCGCTTGGCTTGGACCAATCCCACCCACACGTATCACTCTCACATTGGCCACCACTGCGCTCCATCAAAAAGTGCCTGACTATCTCAGAAACGCCGATGTCTGAACCGCCTAGCTCCTCTCCTCGCTTCCACGACTCGATGTAGACCGCACGTTTGAGCTCAACAGAGCACTGACGCGAGCAATAGAGTCGTCCGCTTTTACGTGGTTTTCCGCACTGACATAGTTTCATCTTGCACCCTACATCAACACCGTATCAGATGTTGATGTAGGGTGCAAAGCCCCCACTCGGAATTGCACCGAGCATCCTCTCCTTACAAGGGAGTTGCATCGCTCACTATGCTTCAGGGGCAAAAGGCGGGTCCGTCTACACGGTAGTAGCGCGTGTTACCAATCGGTTCCCGACTCTTCGTGAAGGTTGCCCTTCTTGTCGTAGAACCCTGTCGTCTTTCTCATTCCGTCCCTGAGTTCCCTGCGGCTCAAGCGGCGTGTGACCGGATCCCTGACGGCCACCTTGGTGAGATCAGGGATCTCGAACTTCACGTGCGTTGTTCCATTTGCGAGCACGCAGATGGTTAAGTTCTCCAGCTTCATCACCGCTGAGTGGGAGAATCTACTGGTTGGCTTGGGCGCCCGTTTCCCGTGCTCTGGGATCACCTGCTCTGGGCAAATGATCTCCGAGGCTCCGGTAGGGCGCGGTTTCTTAGGCTCTTCCTTTTTGAAGATCCTTTTCACACGCTTCGTTATCTTATTGATGCGGTCGTCCACATCACTAGATTAACGGACCATCGTTAATGCGTAAGCAAATACCCCCACCAAGAATTGCACTCGGATCTCTTCTTTAGGAAAGAAGCGTGATGGCTGTTTCACTACAGGGGCAAAAGCTCTATCTCGGACTTGCACCGAGCGTCTTCCGATTACGAAACGGATGCAGCGCTATCTCTGCTTATAGAGCATTTGTAAGACGAAGATTGGGGTTTCCACTGTCACAGGTAGTCACCGTAGTCGATCCAGTGATGTTTGGGTCATTTGGAACAATGACCCACGGCGACACATCGATTGGGCCGACAAAAGGCGCTGTGATGTTTGGATTGATCGTAATAACCGGAGCCAGAGGAACCGGGTTGTCAACTGACCTGCTTTGGTTGGCCTGGAAGCAGGTTTGACAGCTGGCGCACGTCGTATATGACGCATCCGTCATACACTTGAGGCCGCAGGTAGGACAGACTAGTTCGTTGAGCTTCATGGGCCCATCATACTTAGTCGATGAACGCCATGTCCATCAATTCCTTGAGCCTCGGCAACGTCTGGTCCCGAGGAAAGTGGTGGTCTGAGCGCCAACGGACCTCAATCACCCTCTCGTTCAGGTCTACGACCGCCGTCCCCTTGGGTTGGAGGATCTTAATCCTCCAGCCTGGGAGCTCGATGTGGAAGTTGAGGTTGTCGATCTCCTGAAGAGCCAGGAGGAACAGGTCCTCCCTCTCAACGTGCAGGCGCCTTCCTGACCCTGGTTCAGGACCGGGACCTTGCGCCGCAGGTATGTGCCAATTGGCGCCTCTGCGGGCACGTTGATCAGGCTGGGCTGATAGAGCTTGTCACGGAAGTCAGCTTCATCAGGTCGAGCGTCGTAGCGGAAGGACATGGGTTACCTCGTGGGTGCCCATTGTATCCGCAGTGATGCTCTACGGCTTGGCGTAGTTTCCAGCCAGAAGATCGAGGGTATCCAGCTCTTTAGGGTCTCCCAGCATGAGGAACTCCTTTGACATGAAATGAGCCTTGCCCGCCACCCTCACAGGGAGGCTCTTCCAGACGGCGGGAACCCACTGGTGGACGTAGCCAGCACCATCGCAAGCTATGCACTCGTTGGTGGAGTGGGCGGGGCACGGCGATCTCATCAAGACTTCGTGGCTCATACGGAACG
>Ga0233412_10001612_pt1 | contig 11545 bp, 7 predicted proteins | sample Na_anoxic_4_MG_FD_180667 | JGI IMG/M metagenome (GOLD analysis project Ga0233412, IMG submission 180667) | Seawater microbial communities from Saanich Inlet, British Columbia, Canada - Na_anoxic_4_MG | ecosystem: Environmental > Aquatic > Marine > Inlet | place: Canada: British Columbia... | reverse complement strand
ACTGAACTTGTTTCTATTTGTTCTTCTTCTACATCTTCTTTCACTTGTGCTTTTACAATACCTGTAATAAATTGTTGTGCTTGTTTTTTATTATTTTCAATCTCTTTTTCTAATTGTTTGACGAGTGTATCATTATATTCACAATATTCAACAATTTCTTTTTGGCGTTCAAGTGATGGGATTGGGATTTTTATTGATTTGAATTCATTAATATCAATTGCTTTTTGTGCTGTTCCTCGTCCACATTTAAATACTTGTTCTTTATTATTATCCAAATAATACCATAAATATTCATTAATCATAATACTTTCATTTTTAGATTTGATTGTAAATGCCTGACTATTTAAATAATATTTTTCATTCAATAACATAACACAATTTTGTAAAGACATTCCTTCTCTGCTTATTTTACATGTTTTTTCTTCTCTTGTATATATGTTTGTGTAAAATGATGTAAAACCACCACCACCTAATACTGGATATTCACCTGTTTCTACTTGTCCTTTAACAATTCTTTTACCATTTTGAATTTCACAAACTTTACCGAGTATTTTCACCACATTCTCACCAAATATTTTTTGATTATTCAAACAAAACTCATTCAACATTTTCAATTCAGTAATTTTCTCATTACTCGTTTTATTAGATTTTTTGTATATGAAATCCAAATATTTTACAATTTCTTGTTGTTTATCAAGAGAGGGGATTGGGATTTTTAGGGATTTCAAATTTGTTTTAGAAATTACTTTTTGTGCCGTTCCTTGATATAAATTTGTTAAATAATCCTTATTATGTGATAGTAAGTAATATATGTATATAGTCATAACATCTTCTTGTTTGGATTTTAGTGAAAATCCATTATCTGTTAAATAATACGGTTTATCAATATAATTAATGTTAATATCACCAACACGAGTTAATGTAAAATCATTACCATCTCTATTTTTTTGATTATGTTTTCCAATAATTTTTCCACCACCAATTACATCATATACTCCATTAATCATTTTGGTTTTAGTTAATGGATTTCCTTGATTAATTTCACAAACCTCTCCAAGTGTTTTTACAATAACACCTTCTTCATATTGTTCTTCTTCTGTTTCATCTTTCATATATTCTGCATAATTTAATGAATATGAATTACTCCCAATTTTCTCAATAGGAACTTCTACTAATAGATTTTTAACATCTTCATAAGGGTTGTAATCATAAAACTTGACTTTAGTTGTTTGGTGTGTTTTTGAAAACTTGTAATCCCTACCAGTTTCTTTTTGAGTTTTGGATACTTTAATTTTGGTTTCTAAAACATCAGTTCCTTCTCTCTTTTTCACAAAATAAAACACACAAGTTTTTATGGATGTGTATGTAAATATACCTGATGGTAGATAGATAATTTCTTTCAAATCACAAGTTTTCATAAGATATTCTCTAATAGTAACTAATGTTGTGTTTGCTTTTGAAAATAAATCTTGTCCATCAGGTAATACAACCGCACATTTACCATTCATTTTTAACATATAAATAATTGCTTGAATAAACAAAGAAACTGCATTATCTGTCTTAATAGGAATATATTCACTTTTTAATGGACTTTGAAAATCATCATACTTTAATCCTTTAATACCAAATGGTGGATTTGCAAGAATATTATCAAATTTTCTTGTTATAGGAACACGAATACTATCACCTCTGTCTAATTTTTCAAACATATGACCTGATGAGATTAACATATTTGAAACCGCCAGTTGATATGTATCAGATTCTAATTCTTTACCATATAATCCTTCGGTTTTGATAAAATCCCAATCAAGTTTAATATCTTTGTTTTTTGCTTGTTGCATAATATTTTGTAAATAGGTAATCAAGAAACCACCGGTTCCCATAGTAGGGTCTCCACAAGTGTCTATTTTTCCATCGGAGTGTATTTGTGGATTAATTAGTTTTACCATCATTTTTTTAACTAATGGTGGAGTAAAGAATTGTCCCAACACTTTACCAGTCATAATATCTTGAATTACTTCTTCATAAGCATTACCCAAAACATCATATTCAGTTTGTGATAAGTCAAGTAATTTTAATTTATCAATTAATTTTTTATAGGTTGATTTGTGTTGTATATCAAACCCTTTGCCCTTCAAGAATATATTTTTTGTAACAGGATGATTTGATAAAATATCATCCCATAAACATTTCATATTTGCAGGAATACTATCCTCCTTTTCATTTGACAGATTACTAAAACGAACAATTTGTAATAATTTGTTTTTATGTACTTCCTCATCAATATCTTGATATTCACTAAAATCATAGTCATAATTGTCAATATCAATTTCACCTCCAAAATGAGGTTCAAGTAATTTTAAGATTAGTAAATATGACATATTTCTTAATGCTTTTTCACCAGTTAAACCTTCATTATCTCTCAATATATTTAAACAATTTTTGAATACACTAATAAGTGTAGTTTTATTATCCATTTTAACTTCTTTTGTTAGACTAATTTGTTGCATTTCAGTTAATGTTATACACGGTGCTTTCTTATTTTGGTGTCTTGTGAAATCAATTTTTTGATTAAAGACCTTTTTACATAAATCGCAGGAATATTGTTTTGACATTGCCATATATATATATATATTATATAAGATATTATTTCTTTAAATTAAAATAATTCAATTTTTATAATATTTTAATAAAAAGGATTTTTTCCTTAATTATTCCTAAACATTAGAATATCCAAATATTTACAAAATAACTCCCATTTTCTTTTTTTTATTTATTATAGTAATTATATCTCGTAAATCCTTCACACTATAGTATTCAACCCATAATCCATTAGGGGGAAATAATGCGTCTATTTTACATAATTCATTACTTACAATTGATAAATCCAAATAATGTTTTTTTATTTCAGGATATACTAATAAATACTCACCTACTTTATTTTTACAGGTTTCCAAATCATAATATACTCGTTCAATACTTAAATATTTTATCCAGTTTGTAAATTGTCCCTTAAATACTATTTCAGGTTCGTTGGATAATCTATTATCTCTTTCACATAATTCATAATAACTTTCTTTACTTTTTATATTTTTATCAGCAATTATTTTTATTGCCTTCTCATATGTTGTAGCAAGTGCAGTTCTTTTGATTGTTTTTAACCTTAATTTTTGTGATAGTTCATCATCATATTCACCAAACTCATCAACAATTTCTCTTTCTTCTTTTTCTCTTATTTTTGGTTTTTGTTTTTCAATATCAATTCTAAATACTTTTATTTTTTGTGTAATAGTTTCATCTTCTAACCCCATTTGATAAATAACTTCTCTAACTTTTTTCAAATCTGGATTATTATTATTTTCTAACCATTCATCTTTATTTAAAATTGGTAATATAATTTTTGTAATTTTATTAGGTTGAACTTTGTTTTTTCTACTTGCTCTTAATGCCGATTGAACTATACGGATGTTTGAACTCATATTTTCAGCAAATACCACAGCATCTATATTATGATTATCATAACCTTCACCCAAACAATAAACACAAGTAATTATTCCAAACTTCGCTTTTTCAAAATTATTAATTATTTCTTTTTGATGTTTTGGTTTCATTTCACTATGGTAATTTGAATAATACAATTCAGGTATATCAAAGTAATTATCATCCAAAAGCATTTTTGTATACTGAATTAATTTTAACGAATTGTCTTTATTGTTTGAATATATGAGTAAATGATGTGAATGTCCGTCAAATATGCTTTTCAAAGATGCAAACGCACTCAAAAACAACCTCTTATTACTTTCTTCTATAATATGAAATCTTGATAATTGTTGTTCTAATTGTTCTTCATTTGTAATAATGGTTTGGATAACATAATCACAAATAATATTTTTATTAATCGCCCATAGCAAACATTTTCTATCAATTATTTCTCCAAAATATTCAAAATTATCATTTGAAACTACAATACCATCATCACACATACTTTCCAATTGTTTAAGTGTAGCAGTTAATGATAGTTGTTTAACAGATGGAATGTTTAACATTTGAATATATTTTTTTGTAGTATGTGCTAATCGCATATTATTTGTAGTTAAATGATGACAATTATGAACAATTGGTCCATCAATATATTTATCATTATTATTATTTCTGTCTAATGTTCCTATAACAAAATTATGGTTATCTTCAACTTCTATATCATATACATAAGGTGTAATACTACGAAAACCTTTATTAATAATATTTGTTATTTTTGTAATTTTTAATGTTCCATATTCTAAAAATTTATTATTCCATTCATATTTATCTAAATGTACATTACTTATTTTATAGTTAAAATCACTATGAATATATGGAGTAATTAAATTTAATAATTTTAATGAATTTGCATTATTGAATTTTAAACAATAATATTTTTCTTTTACTTTTGAATAAGAACAATCAATATCATATTTTTTGAATTTATTAATAAATTTAATATGTGTTTCTTCATCATAGTTATTGGAATGGATAGTTATTGAAGATATATCATTATTTTCATATATACTAACTGAACCATCATCCATAAACCATATTGCTATTCCTTTTTCATCTATTTTATCTAATAACCAATTAGGAACGATTTTTGTATCTGTTGGTATTTCATTATCCAAATCAAATATTTTACTTTGAAAAGTATATGCTGGTTTTTTTGAATAACCATTTTTTTCAATATATGTTAAATCACTAATATTTAACATATTCGCTTTCCATAAACAGTATTTTTTTTGTTTTTCACAATGAATAATTTTTAATCTTAATCTATTACTTGATGTATATGAGAAATGTCCATCACCTAAATATGAACCATATACTAATTGTAATTGGTCATTATTTAAACAAGGAGCAACTATTGTATCAATATTGTTATCATCATATTTAGATATAATTAAATCACTTACTTTTAGATTTATTGCTTCAATATAACCTTTATTTGATAAAATTTTATGGTTTTCTGTGCATTTAATAATTTTTTTAGACATTTGAATTTTTAATAAATTTTTATTTTCTTTTTTCCAAGAATAAGTCATTTTTTTATACTCAAAAATTTTATCAATTTCATTAAATGATAATATTAATGGTAATTCTTGTTTTCTTTCAAACATATTATATAATTTACCTATTTTCATTACTCCTTTATCTGTATGTATTCCTGTTTCAAATGGAAAACATTCATCATTAATTTTCATAGAAAATACAAACCTTGTATGCTGTGTTGCAGTATATACTTTGTGTGCCGACGAATATGTAGTTATTACAATACACTTTTTTTGATTATTTTCTAAAAATCTTATTATATTTTCAATATCTACACCACCTGAAACAATTAAATATGGATTATTTTGAAACAACACACAAATAACTTCTTCCCATTGTTTCAATAATAATTTATTAGGAACACCAATAATAATAGTGTTTGAGTTTAGTTCTTGTGTAATCCATAATGAAATTAGAGTTTTTCCTACTCCACACATTAATACAAGCATACCTTTATCATATTGTTGAAAATGTATAACTGACTTTCCAATAATAATAGTTTGGTCATTTCTTGGTATGTAGGAAACAATTTGTTTATTTGTTCTCTTTGATTTTAGTATATGAATTAATGATTGAATATTTATTTTTTTGATTGTTTTTCTTACTCTGTTGCATCTTACCAAATCACTAATTTCTTGTTTGGATAATTTTCTATATTTAATTCCATGTGTAATTAGATAAGGTTCAATAAGAGTAATAATTTTTTTATTGTAAAATTCAGTTCCAGCATCATATTTAACATTTAATTCACGAAACTCATTTTGTAATAAGCGTTCAATAATTCCTATCTTTTCAATTGGAACTTCAAAAACCATTTCAAAATACCCTCTCTTAATCTCACCAGTAGCATATTGTGTATCTCTTTCAGGAATATTATTTGCTTTACCCAATTTACAGGCATCTTCAACATCATACGATGGATGATTTCTAACATAAATATATCCGTTAGTTTGGTTCATTTTGATAAAGTACATATAAGTTATGTAATAACAAATTAATGAAAAATTAATCAAAAATTAATCAAAAATTAATCAATTTTTATTATATTCATGAAATAAAATAAAAAACTTTTAAGAAAATCGGCGTTTTAATTGTACAAAGGTGTAAAATGAACGCTAATTCATAAAAAAAAATTGATTTTATTTAAAAATTTACTACTTTATAAATATATATACAAAAATGCCTACTTACTTCACAGAATCCGGACACAAGATAAGGAACCCCAAAAGCATATGCTTTTACTGGCGCCCCTATGTATGAAACAAAATATGGTGATACAAAATATGGTGATACAAAAGATGTCAATGCACCAACAACCATTTACAAAATGAATCTTCAAAATGGAAAAAAAATATATCGGTAAAACAACAGATATAGATCGTAGAATAGATCAACATTTTTCAGGGAATGGTGCAAAAGTAACAAAAAAATGTAAACCTATTGGTGGTGTAGTATTAGATGAAGTTCCTGGATTTTTTTCAGATGAAGTAGAACACGAATATGTGGAAGAATATATTGAAAAACATGGATATCAAAATGTTCGTGGAGGCTATTACACAAATTCAAAAACATTGAAATATGAACCTCAATATTTAAAAATAATTACTTGCAACAAATGTGGGAAAGTGGGACATTATGCAAATCAATGTTATAGTAATTTTATTTAATGAAACTATATAAATATTCGGCGTTTTAAATGTTCAAAAGTGTAAAGGAAAACTACGTTTTCCTTTATAGGAAAGGTTTTAAAGGAAAACGTAGTTTTCCTTTAAAAAATTGATTAATCAATGTGCCAATAGTATTGTTTATTTTATAATGAGTCTTTCTGATAAAAGAACATTAAGTGATCATCTGACACAAATTTTACCAAATAGGGATGCTAATGTAGGTAATTGCGAGGCTACACGATTAGCCGATTCTGTATGTATTCACTTGAAACATTATTTTCCTATTCTAGCAAAAAAAAGTAATCCTCAAAGTAAAAAATTACGTGAAAAATTTGTTAGATTGATTTTATCTACCCAAGATAATAAAGATTTTATTTATTACAAACCATCTAACGACGATACTCCAAATCAAAGTTGGAATCGCCCTTCGGCTGGTTATCGTCAATGGAGGATTTCATATCTTATGTATGAATGGGATCATGTTATTCCATTAAATAATCTCAATAAAGATGGAAACTGTTGCCGAGACGTTCATGCATTGGAGAATTTGGCACTTATGAGCGGTAATTGTAATCAATTTGTTAAATGCTCATTGAGTATTGAAATGATGCTGAAAATTTTACGAGGAAAAAATGACAACGTTTTGATTGATAGAATAACGAAAGTACTCGATAATCGGAATAAACTATTTTCCAGTGTTGAATGGGCAAATTTTAAAAAAGAAGTATATCATAATGAAATCAACAGTTTGATTGATAAAGTATTGCTTAAAAATTGAATAATTTTTTACCATTATTCGTTATTTGATAAATGGAAAAGTGTTGGTATTGTAGTCATAATTCATTAACACCTTTGGAGACTTGCAAAGTTGTATATAGTACCCATCTAGGGGATACAAGATGTTCAAAAAAAATATGTAGCTTTTGTATCCTACGATTTCAATCGTGTCGATGTCATAACAAAGTTGCAAAAACAAATTGGGCGAAATATATCATCCAAAGAGAGATACATCCATTGTATAAACATAAATAAATTCAGTACTTAAAAAGATTTATAATAAAAATAACATGAATACCGAAGATAAATATAATTTAATCCAATCAAACCTACAAGAAGTAATTGGCGAAGAGCGTTTGAAAAAAATATTGTCAGAAAGATCATTAAAATTATATTGGGGAACGGCCACTACTGGTAAGCCTCATATAGGATATCTTGTCCCTCTCGTAAAAATCGCGCAATTTTTAAAAGCGGATTGTGAGGTAACTATATTATTTGCCGATTTACATGCATTTTTAGATTCAATGAAATCAACGTGGGAGCAGTTAGAATATCGGACGCAATATTATGAGCAATTGATCAAGGAAACATTAAAAGCACTTGGTGTCCCTATTGATAACTTAAAATTTGTCCGTGGAACGGATTTCCAACTAGGTCGAGAATATACCTTAGATGTTTATAAACTAATGTCCAAGATGTCATTACACGATGCGAATAAGGCAGGTGCCGAAGTAGTTAAACAAAGTGACAATCCAAGTATGAGTTCTTTACTGTATCCGGGTTTGCAAGCTTTGGACGAAGAATATCTCAAAGTCGATGCACAGTTTGGAGGTGTTGATCAGCGGAAAATATTTATGCTCGCACGTAAATATTTGCCAATGTTGGGGTACAAAGATCGTATCCACTTAATGAATCCAATGATACCAAGCTTTTCTCAACCAGATGGTAAAATGAGTTCTTCTGATCAAAATTCTAAAATAGACTTATTAGATACTCCAAATCAGATAAAGAAAAAAATAAATAAGGCATATTGTCTAGAAGGTAGCTTAGAGGGGAATGGATTGCTGAAGTTTATTGAGTATGTTATATTTCCAGTAATTGGTTTGAAAGGAGGGGAAACCGAATGGATTATTCCTCGTCCGGAGAAGTTTGGAGGAGAAATAAGGTATAAAACTTATGTCGAAGTTGAAGAGCAGTTTGTGAATAAAGAATTGCACCCCGGTGATCTTAAATTGGGTGTTCATACGTTTGTCTCTGACTTATTAGATCCAGTAAGAACATTTTTCGAAGACAAAAATGACTTAGTTAATAAAGCATATTTTTAAATTTATCAAAAAAATAAAAAAGTATATGCGTCTTAAAAAAAAAAATTTATTATAGGATTATACTATGTCAAAAGCGAATCATCCAGAGGTTGATTTTTTAGTAATTTGTGATTGTAATATAGAAAAAATAGATAGCAATCAATATAGAATTACTGAACACGAGACAAAAACATGGGTAATATATCAAACATGGTCAAGGACGAACATGTGTGCAAATAAATGTAGAAAATATTATGATGCTAATGTAGATAAATTAAGAAAAAATATTAATAAATTCTGGAAAAAAAATTTAAAAGAATGTAATCCTTTTACACCTACAACTATTGTTAATATTAATAATAATCATTATATATGTAAAATAGTTGATTATAAAATAATAAATGATAAATCTGTTCTTATTGTTTCTACATGTGGATTTGAGGGTAAGTCTAATTATTTATCAAAAGAATTACCATCAGGAGATTTTAAAAATGTAAACTTAAATATTGATCCGTGTGGGTGCAACTGCTAGCCATCAGGCACATAGTATTCACTGTATCTATAAATAAAGTTTATTCCTAGATTTATAAAAAGAGCATGTCATTCCGATTGTGAAAAGCGATATTTCGCTTCGAAGCAAGTAAGAAGCTGCTTGATATATCCTTTAAATCTCTCCGGATCAGAAGGACGATCAGACCTTCCAATCTCATAGCTTTCTAGACCACCCGATATATCTTGAATTGTAGGGGAGATCTTGTCATAACCAGCACCATGATAAAATCTGAATACCAACGCTGGAGACACCGAGTCAGTGATATTTTCGCACATAATGCGAAAACGAAAAATACCACCAGCCCACCGTATTTCACTCATCACTTGACACATGAGTGGCTCATCGCGACGCGGACTTGCAAGATGCTCCGTGAAAGAATCACTGCACCCTAATGCAAAGTTGTTCAGTCCATTACTGAAGTTTTTCACCTCTCTCTCGACTATCAGCTGAAACGCTGGATCATTTTCCAGGTCTTCTCGAATGGAAAACAAACGGGTTGCCCTAGTTAGATCAGGATTGGAAATTAAATCCCAAAAGCTAGGACCAATCCCCAAAGATTGAGTGGACAAGCTGCTCATTGTGATTTTCAGGTGTATACTCACTAATAATTGTGTTGGTTTTACCATCAATTTTTTAAAGGAAAACGTAGTTTTCCTTTAAAACCTTTCCTATAAAGGAAAACGTAGTTTTCCTTTAAAACCTTTCCTTTAAAACCTTTCCTTAAATTATCATTGCCTATCACATGATTTTAATCATGTGATAGGCAATATTACTTAATAGGAGTGGGTTGGAGAACCTAGGTTCTCCAATAGGAGTGGGTTGGAGAACCTAGGTTCTCCAATAGGAGTGGGTTGGAGAACCTAGGTTCTCCCTTCGGTTCTCCAATAGTAATATTTCCTTATAAGTTACAATCTATTTTATTTAAAAGGATTAACATAGTTTAATATTAATGAAAAATATTTTATGTTTTGGTGATAGTTTAACTGCAGGTTATTACAATGAAGGTGAAAAGTTTCATCCATATTCTCTAAAATTAGAAGAATTATTAAATGATGTCTGTGTTGATCATATTGGTTTATCAGGATGGACAACCGAGGAAATGTTGGATAATATTGACAATCCAGAATGTGAAGATTGCGTCGGTAGAAAATGGCCCGGTTTAAGAGTCCAATTACGAAAAAAATCTTATGAATATTGCATCGTTCTTGCTGGGACAAATGATCTTTTTGATTTATGTGCAAAAGATATTGCAATTAATTTATTAGAACTGTATCGTCTTGTACATAAAGAAGGATGTAAAACAATTGCACTTACAATACCCGATATGCGTATTGAAAGTGTTATGCCGGAAATTACTAATAATAAACAAATAATTAATAAATGGCTCAAAACTTTGATCGAAATAACAGTAGTAGATATTGCTTCATGTTTATCTGATTCAAATCCGTGGGATAATGATGGTTTGCATTTTACTCCATATGGGTATGATACGATTGGTACAATAATAAAAAATATGGGAATATTATAAAACGAGATTCCGGGAAAAATAATATTATAATTAGTAGATGATTGTTATTTATCCAACCGAGGGTTTATGTAATAAATTGCGTGTTGTCTTTTCTTATAATCAATTTGCGCAATCTCATAATCAAAAATTATTAGTTATCTGGAATCGCACACACCAATGTAACGGTATTTTTTTAAACTGTTTTAAGCCAGTTAATAATATATTATTTATGAAAAAGTATGATATCAAATATAAAATGAACTATATTGGATATAGTCGGCATCAAGATTTTTATCCAGATTATACGAAATTACAAATATTACCATATCTTCAAAAAATTGTTGATGAAAAAAGAAAAATATTAGGGGATAAATATATTGCAATTCATATCAGACGTACAGATCATGTTAGTTTGGCAAAATTGTCCAAACGATATACATCCGATGAAGAATTTACCGATTTTCTTAAAAAAAATGAAGGAGTCAATATATATTTAGCAACTGATAATCGTATTACACAAAACAAATATATAAAATTATTTCCCAAAAGGATAAAAGCAACAAAATTAATTGACGAAAAAAATAAAAATTTACGGAAAACTAGTATGAAAGACGCTGTTATTGATTTATTTACATGCGTTCATGCAGACAAATTTATG
>Ga0233412_10001608_pt1 | contig 11557 bp, 10 predicted proteins | sample Na_anoxic_4_MG_FD_180667 | JGI IMG/M metagenome (GOLD analysis project Ga0233412, IMG submission 180667) | Seawater microbial communities from Saanich Inlet, British Columbia, Canada - Na_anoxic_4_MG | ecosystem: Environmental > Aquatic > Marine > Inlet | place: Canada: British Columbia... | reverse complement strand
TTTGTAAAGAACATATACCTAAAATAGGTAAAAGATATTTATCTAAAAAAATTGAGATAGATTTAAATGCATTAGAAATACAAAATCCATTAAAAGATATTAAAGACGCATATTCACAAAATATAATTTCATATAATTTATCAATTATTAGAGCATATATAAATGGTTTTTATTGGATAAAACATAAATTTTATACTAACAATAATAGAAATTTAGGTTATTATTCTGAATTACAAAATGAAATGATTAATATATTTAGATCATTAATTATTGATTGGTTAAATTTACCCGATAATATAAAAATTTTATATGATTTAGATGATAAAACTAAAAAAATACTATTAAAATCAATTGATTTAAATGATACTAAAAATTTAAAATATAATATTAACAAATATATTATTCATATAATGGAAAATAATTTAGAAATAAATTTCGGATATTTAGAATTACTTATACTTAATTATATTCACGATATTAAAATTATTATTATTATTAATGGTGTTCCTACTTATCTAATTGATAAAAAAATTAAAAATATTAATGATAACCAATTTTTAATTAAAGATAATATTTGTATTTCATTAGACATTACTTTTGAGGCGAGATATCCTAATATTACTGAAATAAATTATTATAATTAATATTATTACTTTTTTTTTATTCATATTTTTTATAAATGCGTTCAAAATTAAAATATAAATATATTATAAGAGTATTTAATGTTTAACAATAATGATAACATAAATAAAAATAGTATAGATAATAATTTAATTTTTAAGGAACTTATTAATAATCAAATTAAAAATATATCTATTGAAAAAAAATTAAATTATAATGATATAAAAAGAATTAGCAAATTCTTAAATAAAACAATATTTGACAATGAATGTTCTTTATGGAATGGTTATATTACTAATAATAATAATTTTAATAAAGGAACCTATATAAATTTTTATTTTAATAAAAAAAAAATTGCATTACATAGATTATTATTTATTAATTTTAAAGGTTATATTGAATCTGATGAATATATTAAGTATACGTGTAGTAATAAAGGAAAATGTTGTAATATTAATCATATGATTAAATGTAAATATAATAATATAAAAAAAATAAATAAATCAAAAAAAAATAATGATGAATATATAAATTTTAATACTGATAAAAATAAATTAACTATAGAATTTTAATATTTTTATATTTTATATATAGAATGCTTACTAATAAAAATTTAGGTGGATTTCCTAATATAATTTATTTAAATAATGAAGATAAAAAAATTAGAGAATTTAGCAAAATTAATGAAAATTTAAAAATTGACCAAAAAAAATTTAATATTTTTAATATTAAAAATATTTTAAATAGTAAATAATTAATATTTATTTATTATATAATAAAATAAATATGAATATTTTAAATAAAGATATTTCTAATATTATTAAAAATTCTCTTGACTATTATGATAACAATCAAATTAAAAATAACAAATTTATTGAAAAAATTAAATATATTAAAACTATTAATAACGAAAATGTTACTGATGAAATTATCTTTTATGACAAAAATAAAAAAAAAATTTTTAAATCTAGATTTGAACTTTTGGCACAATATTTACCTTCTAAACAAATTTGGAAATGGGCATGGTCTATTCCTAGTATGCCAAAAAAAGATTCACTCATCTCTAGAAATATTATTAACTACGCTTTTGATCTCGAGGAAACTAATAAATATCCACTCAAAGAAATACTTATTAATTCTAATATTAATATTAAAAATAACAATCAACTTGATATTAATATCGCTTTATCATCGTTTTTAACAAAAATTCCTCTTATTCTTAAATATTATACTATCCCTAACTCTAAATCACACGATGATGAACTCTTTGAATTTAATCATAATATACAAGATGATAATGCTATTGTTATGTTTTTATTCATTGTTGATTTTTAATATATAAAATATCTTATTTAAATCAATTATCATATAGGATACTAAAGCTATTAATATATGAAATATCCAATGCGTATGATATCCATATAAATAATCGCATCCAAAATAATCTATTACCCAAAATATCTTACTTAACAAAAATAACTTTGATATTAAATTATACTTCTTATTTAATGATTTATAAAAATTATATAGAGGATGTTCTCTACCTAATTTTAACACTTTTAATTGATTTGTTATTTTTAATTTTATATTATATCCACACATAAATTGTAAAAATATATGTATTGAAGGATATTTTATTGATGATATTAAATGCAATATGAATAAACATTTATAATAAAACTTATTATCATTATTTCTATTTTTTTCTATATAATAATCTGATAACAACAATGTCATTGATATAAATATTATGTCTACCCAATGCGAAAATTCACTCATTTTGCTATGAAAATATACTGATCCTAAACCTACACCCATTAACAATAAATACAAATTTTTTGAATGCTCTCTGAACTTATTTACACTACTATTTTTTATTTCTATATTATATTCTTTCTCTATATTCTCTTTCTTTATATTTTGCATTCTATAATAACCATATAATCCTCCAAAAAAAATAAAAAAAGATGTTAATGTATTATAATATTCTCCTATATTATAATAATACAAATCTGGTTCACAAAAATTAACTGGCGATGATCCATTTGTAAAATAATTTATATTATTCATATTATCCTATATTATTATAGGAAAATATTTATCTAATAATTCTTTTATAATAAAATTAAATATATCGCAATTGCTAATATTATTATTCCTATTAATGTATAATTTATTTCATACATTCTTATTAAATTTGGATTTAATTTTTCATAATATATTTCTATTATATCTTCATTAGTTTGTTTCTCTAATATTTTCTCATATCTTATATCATTTACATAATATTCTATTAACATTAAATTATTATTTTTTTTTAATATGTTTGCATTTGTACTATTATATGGTGAATTTATATGAATAAATATTATACCTACTATTAACAATAAAATTCCTATTATCAATTTTATATTTATACAATCCATTAATTCGCCACCACCTCTCATTGTTTTATTTTTATACAAACTTGATAATTTTGCTTGATTATATTTATACTTATTATTTAACTCTTTTAAAAATGTTATCATATATATTTAATTTAGAAAAAATTGATTTTATTCTTTAATAAAATTTTTTTATTATTATATTTTTATTTTAAATAATGAATAATTATCCTCATATTTTTATTTATAATATTAAATTGAACGATTATAAATTGGAAATATTGTTGAATTATTCCAAACATAATTAGTTCTTGGTATAATTAATGGATCACCTCGCAAATCATATGACATATTTGTAGTATTACCTAACATTGTATTCCACCAAGGAAAATTTGTAGATTGATATATTGGATTAAAATGTATATGAGGAATATATTGTTGATGAATAGAATATAATGAAAAAGTTTCAAGATTATTTTCACATAAAATTAAAACAATTAAAATTATTAACAGTATTATAAATATCATTTTATATAATTATATGACATTTTTATATACCATTAATAATTTAATATATAGTTATTATAGTATAATGCACTCTAAATTTATTAAAACTAAAATTAATTTTTATAAAAATGGGTCATATGGTGCAATTTATAAAGATAATAATTATATTTATAAAATAACTTTTTTAACAGATTTAATAGAAATAAATGAAACAAATCTAAATGAATTAATATTTTTGAACTATTTTAGAATAAATTTTAAAGAATATTATAATAAAGAAAATGATATTGATTATAATTATTTACCAATTCAAAATGAAAAAACAGATATAATGAATTATATAAATTTTCTTAAATTATTTGAAATATCTAATAATGATTTAAAACAATTAGAATTAATAAAAGGATCAAAAATTTTGGATGATGATTATGTTATTATTAATAAAATGTTATTTTTTAATAATACATTTGAAGATTATATTAAAGAAATTATTTACAGCAATAATCTTGATTTTGATAAATTAAAATATATTATAAATAGTTTATTAAATGGTTTAAACTTATTTCATCAAAATAATTTATTACACGGTGATTTAAAACCTCTTAATATTATTGAAGATAATAATCGAATTAAAATAATAGATCTTGGAGGTATTAAATTTATTAATTCTAATTATTATAATTGTTCTTGTACAATAACATATAGATCACCTGAAGAAATTAATTATGAATGCAATTTTCAAAGATATATTAATACATATAAATCTGATATATGGTCATTAGGATTAATTTACTATGAAATTTTAAATAAAAAAAATCCTATATATGATTTATGGCACAATTTTAGATATAATGAAAATATTAATAATGAAGAAATTATTACTGAAAAATTAAATACTATTTATAAAAATAATTCTTTTATTGAACATCTAAATATTGATTATGATAATATTGATACAAATAGTAATGATATTATTAATTTAAAAAAAATTATTAAAAATATGTTATATATTGATCAAAAAAAAAGAATTAGTTCAATTAACAATATATATTATACATTAAATAATAAAAATATTGATACTTTACAATTAAAATATAACAATTTTAATCTTAATTTATTAAATAATAATGAATTACAAAAATTTATTTATTTTAGAAAAAAATATAAAATTTATATTGAATTTTTATCTAAAAAATATTATTTTTTATTACCTTTAATGATTAATATTATTGATAGATATTATCTTAATTTATATAAATCAAATATTGTAAAATATATTATTTATCAAGAAGATTTTGATTTACATTTAATATTTATTTGTAGTTTTATAATAGTTAATTGTTTATTATATAAATTTTGCTTTAAAACTAATAAAATTATTAAACTATTTAATGATATTTATGAACTTAAAGATAATTTAGGAATAAAAAATACAATAATATTAAAATTAATTAATATTATAGAAGTATTAAATTATGATATTATTAGAAACAATTTAATTTTTTATAATAACAAAAATTTTTACAATGAAGATATTAAATTTATATTTGATAATATTATTAATTTTGATATTAATTTAATTAAAGATTATTATTAAATTTTTAATTAAAATATGAAGATTCAAAGAAATCTAATTCTAATAATTTATATATTTTAAAATATTTTATTATTAATATTATAAATGATAATGCTGATAAAAATATACAAAATTTAACTATTGATCTAAATAATTTTGTTTTACATATTTTAAATATTTTTAAACTACTGGTTATACTTGATGTTTTACCATGATAACTTTTAATATCACTATCTAAACATGAATTACTTAATTTTGATTTAATACTTAAACATGAGCTTGATATGCTATCGTTTATTAATTTTAATAATATTTTAAAATTTGTAAAATTACATTTATTATCTTCATTTATTAAATTTATTATTATGTTTTTATTCATTTTATCTACTATAAAATTATTTTTAAAAAAATCTTTTAAAGCATAATATATTTTTTTCCTACTATTTTTATAGGAAGAAGAACATGTACTTGTTGAAGACAAATTATAAAAATAATCACATGTTTTATCTGACAATGATATACTACATGTTTTTCCTATTTTTATTTTTTTTATAACAATTTTTGTTATTTTATCTTCTATATAATTATAATATAAACTCACTAATGCATTAAAATAATTTGATTCTAATTTTCCTTTTATTTTTAAAGAAAAAATTTTTGTTTTTTTATTTAAATCAACATTATTTGATGATATATTATTTTCTTTTGTTAAAACAAATTTGTAATAATTATTATTATTTACCATATATTATTTATTTATATAAATAATATTTATTGGATGTAAAAAAATATATTTTATTTATTCTTTATCTTATTGGCTTTCTTCACCTTCTTGGTTTTCTTCACCTTCTTGGTTTTCTTCACCTTCTTGGTTTTCTTCACCTTCAATTGTAGGAACATTTCTGAAATTACTTACAATGTCTCCAATTAAATCATTATTTCTGTTTTGATATAAAAAATAACAAACAGCAGCGGCAATAACAATATAGTGAATATTAGATGCAACACTGTCAATAGCTAAGAATAAAACTTTATTGTAAAATTGAAGAGTAGATTTTAATCTATCAAATCCAGTATTAGTAATATCAAGAGTTAAATTAGTAACACCACTTGTTGTGTCTCTAACATATTCCATATTGTTAATAAAAGCTTTTAATTGAGTATAGATTACTTTTTTGACTTTTTTATAATATAAGAAATCAAGAGGACAAGTATCAACACAGTATAAATATCCATATTCTGTAGTTTTATCAGTAAGATCAACATCTTCTTCATCTTCTACTTTAATATTATGAACACATACTAATTTAGTGTTAACTTTAGTAGGATCAGTTTTATCTACATATAATTTATAAGTAGCAGAAGCATTAAAATAACTTTCTTCTTTATATTGACCTTTAAATGCTGCTCTTATATAGTAGCATTTTTTAGCATTATCCCATACAAAACTTTGAGTTTGTGATAATTCTGGGGTTTCACCAATTGTTGGTAAATAATATTTAAGTGTAAATTTTTTTTCGCATTCTTTGGTTGGCATTGTATGTATATGATTTTATTTATATATTATATCCGGGCGGGGAGATAAATTTTTATAATAATAAATTAATTTATAATATTTAAATCTTTAATTAATTTATTATTTTTATGAGAAGTATCACTCGAGTTTAAATTAGTAGTAATTATATCATCTAATATAAATATTTTATAATTATTTTGAATATTATGGATATAATAAATATCTATACATTCTTTATATTTTTTTAATTCTTCTAATAAAATTTTATATAAATTATTTTTTATTATATAGGCATATGCTCCCATTATATGTTTTGGTTTACCAAAACTATTATAAAATAATTTTTTCCTATTAATAATACCACCTAAATACAATAAATCATATTTTGGAACTTTTATTTTACTTAATTTTTCTTTAAAATTTTCCCTAAATATTATATCATCTTCTAATATTATCACTTGCTCTAAATTTAATTTATCCCCTTCTTCTATAATTTTTATATGAGATAATAAACATCCAAAATGACCACTTGTTATAATATTCGTTTCTTTATTTATTAATAATTCTTCATATTGTCTTAATATTTCTTCATCTTTACCATCATATGCTTCAATAAATTTATATTCTTCTATATTTTCTTTTTTTAATTTTTCTATCATTTCATTTTTTCTATCTTCTCTTCTTTTTAAATTTATAATATAAATATTTTCTAACTTTATATTTTCATATTCTATATAATTATTTTCTTCTATATCTTTTATTATAATATTTGAACAATAATCTAATATTTCAGCATAAATATATAAACTATACTTTAAATTTACATTTATTAATAATCCATCACCTAAATTATCTGTATCATAATATTCATTTTCTTTACCTTTGTATTTTACTATGATTTTATCTATTATTTCAAAATCTAGTTTAAATTGTAAATTTATATCTTTTTCACTAGTTATTTTTATTATATATTTATGTTTATTTAATTTTGTTGGTGAAAATATAATTTTATCATTTTCTTTATGTTTTTTTAAATTTTTTAATTCATATTTTATCATATTACAGTACTATATTATAATATATTATTTTATATATTACATACAATTATTATAAAAATTGAAATATTAAAATAGTTATTTATATATAATATTAATTTTTAAGAATATTTCAAAGAACGATACAATGTCAGCTACTATGGGACCAATCTCAGAAAATGAGGTTAATTATCCTAATGAACTTTTTAATAATAATGAGTTCATTAAAGGAGCTAAAAATCCTAGTATTACACAAAAAGATACTAATTATATATCTAATGATAAAATGAGTAAAAATTTAGCTCATTTAGAGAATATATATAATGGTTCAATTAAAACAATTGCCTTGTCTACAGGAATTGAATTAGGTTATGCTTTAACCAGTAAACACAAAATGAACCTAAAAGAATGGTTTAAAAGATCTGGAGAAATTGGTTTATCTTATGGAATTAATTATTCTCTAAGTTACCAATTTGCTAAAAATGGATTATCCAATTATAATGTATTCATTCCATCTATTACTAACTCTATTTTACATATATTTAAAAATAAGAACTTTAAATTTGATCTTGAATCATTTGAATTGAATTTTGGATCATTAATTATTCAAAAAGTTTTTGATTCTAAAAATTTAGGATTATCTCATTATGTGATTACTTCTGAAAATAAATTAATCGGTGGTGGAACTTCAATTTATCAAGAAGATAGATATAGTATTGATTATTTTTATGATGGTATTAATATTGGTGGTCATATTGGTAGTTATGTATATTTTTCCGATACTGATAAAATTCAAATGTTAGATAAAGGTAAAGATATTGGTGCTCATGCAAATTTCATGGGTTTTGCTGATGGATCAATTAATATTCGTTGGGGTAAAAGACAATGTATTATTAAACCAATTGAAATTGGAGATAAAATTAAATTCGGTAATAGTACTGAAGAGTATAAAGGTAAACTTGATTTAACTTTAACTTTATTTGGTAAATCTCTATCATTAGGTTTACCAGCTTTTAATTCAAATAAGCATCAAGAATTCTGGATGCATAATAAAGATAATACACCTATGTTTACTAGGACATTTAAAACTAATCTTAATACTAACAATTCTGATAGTATTTATAATGATATTAAAAAACTAAATGAAAATCATGATAATAATAATAGAGGTTATGATATATGTTTAAGATGTATTGCTCAAACAATACCTCAAAATGATAAGGATACTTATGATGAACGTGTCGATGGTAAGCATTACACTGATGATGAAAAATCAAAATTTTTTGGTTATTCAAAAAAAAAAGATAATAAAGAATATGATTATGGTGTTTTAACTGATCCAAAATATAATTTAGAAAGTAAAGTTGTTGGTAATACAATTAAAATTACTTGCCAAAGAAGTAATGATATTTTATCATTTGAAGATTTAATTAAAGAAATTATCACAAAAAAAAGTGGTATACTTTTTAGATCTACTAAAACTGAAGTTAAAAATTATAAACCTGGTGAAAAAAGAACTACTGAAAAATTATCTCATATGAGTGGTAATTTTGAAGCTATCATTTCTAAAGATGGAACACCGCTTTTACTTTCAATTTATGATGGTAGCAATGAAGTAGTTTATGCTACTTATAAAGATAATATTCCTCTTATCAATTTTCAAAAACATACCGCTGAAATTATTAATAAAAAAGGTAGTTTATCTGTTCTAGAAAACAGACATGACAAAGAAATGATTAGAATCCACGATGAAACAGATAGTATTAGTGGTGAATATAAAGGAACAGAAAGTAATATTACTTCTAATGATATTAATAATAAAAAAAATAAAAATATTCAAACTGATACATTTTTTACAACAGATGGAACACCAATTTTTGAAAGAAAGATTGATTCTTCTTATATGAGAAATCAAAAATCTAAATTTGATAATTTCAAAAAACTAATTGTTTTAGATAAAAATATTAGTGGACATATGTTGAATAATGCACTAAAACTAATGCCTACTTATAACAATTATATTCTTGAACAAGATAATACTGAACAAATTATTAATACTAATGATAATGGTAAATTATCTACTAAAAGAATAATAATTGGTGAAAAAAAATATGGTAACTCTGAATTTAAATATAACATTAAAGATGGAGTCCTTAATATTGAAATTAACGAAAAAGGTAAAATTGATTCTTATACCGATACTTTAAATGATGGTAATAAAGAATATTCTCCAGGAGAAAAAAGAGAAACAAAAAATTCAGGTGATTATCAGGATAAAATTAATATTAAATCATCTGATAAATTATTATATAATCTAAAAACAGATTTAGGAGATGTTAAAGTATTTACAGATGGTAAACAGGAATACTGGGCTAGATTTGAAAATAATTCTGGTAATACTAAAACTGTATATACAAAAATTGGTACTATTGAATTAAATGGAAAAATTGTTGATGTTACTAATACTGTTAGTGATGTTAATAATGGTACATTTAATGATAATAATAATAAATTAAAGGAAATTAATACTAATGATAAAAATGAAAGTACTATCTATGCAAATTCAGATAGTTCCGCATTTATTACAGAACATCGTGAGGATAAAAATATTATTGATTCAACAAAAATTATTAATAATTTAGGTTATTCTACTAATAGAAATATTTCATTTTGTCTTAGTAATCTTCCTACTTTTACACAAACATCTAACCTAGAATTTCAATTTATTGTTGATATTAAAAATAGTCATACAGACTTTAAACATAAAGAAAATAATAATATAAATCATACAATAAAAAATATCGGTCATTATACTGATGTTTTAAAACAAGAAATTAATGTTAATCAACCAAATTCTTTTGATAAATTTATTGGACTTTTTGGTTATACAAAAGAAGTAAATATTCAATGTATTGAATTTAATAAAAATTATTCGGTTGAAGACATAACAAAATCTACAGATAAAGATTATAAAGTAGGTGAAAACCGAAAAATAGAACTGGATAATATTAATTATACTGACTATAATTTAAACTTTGACTATTTTGGTCGGAAACTTTGTATTTATAATGTTAATGATAAAAATATCATTGTTTATGGTAAATTTGATAAAAAAGAAGCTAAACTTCTTTTTAAACAGGCCAATAAAACTGATAGAAGTAATATTATTTCTTTTGTTAAAAGTAAAGGTTTTATGGGTACAACTAATCTAAATAATGTTGAAGTTTATGTTGTATATGAAAATAACGATATTATAGATGGTATTACTAATAATGATTTTGATTCTTCAATAACTCCGGCGGAATTATTAGAAGCATCTGAAAATCTTAAAAAGATTAAAAGTAAAACAAATCATAAATCATTATCATATATGGCTACTGATACTAATAAACCAATTAGTGTAGATAATATTGATGGTGAAGATTATAATTTAATGAAAAAAACATATTATAAAAACACAAATGAAGATGATGTTAATCTTAATCTTTCCAAACAAGAAACTAATAAAATTATTAGTATAAATAAAGAAAATCATAATAAAGATAATTTAGAAATTACAAAAACATTTTTTAATGGTAAATTTTCGAAAATTATCAAAAAAAATATTTATAAACAAGAAATTAATGAAAACAACAAAGATATGGATTTTATTAATACTCATATCAAAGGTAAAATGATCCATAAATTAAATAAAGAAATAAAACAAGAAAACAAAGAAACAGAGCAAAAACAACAAGGCTTAGAAGATTATGGTGGTAATTTTAACGAAGATGTTAAAGAACTACTTAAAAGTGATGATTTAAAAATTAAATCAGAATATCTTCGAAATATTCATAAAACCGATCAAAGAGGATTTTTTAATACTCGATCAGGTGATATTAATAAAAATCTTGCTATACTAAAAAATAAAAATGGAGAA
>Ga0233412_10001606_pt1 | contig 11561 bp, 8 predicted proteins | sample Na_anoxic_4_MG_FD_180667 | JGI IMG/M metagenome (GOLD analysis project Ga0233412, IMG submission 180667) | Seawater microbial communities from Saanich Inlet, British Columbia, Canada - Na_anoxic_4_MG | ecosystem: Environmental > Aquatic > Marine > Inlet | place: Canada: British Columbia... | reverse complement strand
TCGCATTAACATGTTCGCGAGTCATATAATACAGACCAAGAACAACGTCCTGCGACGGTACAATGATTGGCTCGCCGTTTGCCGGAGAGAGAATGTTGTTGGATGACATCATCAATGCGCGCGCTTCGAGCTGCGCTTCGATTGACAATGGCACGTGTACAGCCATCTGATCACCATCAAAGTCAGCATTGAACGCCGTACATACAAGCGGATGCAGCTGGATTGCCTTACCCTCGACAAGCACTGGTTCAAATGCCTGAATACCAAGCCTATGCAGGGTTGGTGCACGGTTTAGCATGACCGGATGTTCGCGAATTACATCTTCGAGAATATCCCAGACTTCCGGGCCTTCACGCTCAACAAGGCGCTTGGCGGCTTTAATCGTGGTTGAATCACCATGCAGTTGCAGCTTACTGAAGATGAATGGTTTGAACAGCTCCAGCGCCATTTTCTTTGGCAGACCGCACTGGTGTAATTTCAGCGTCGGGCCAACCACGATGACTGAACGACCCGAATAATCGACACGCTTGCCGAGCAGATTCTGGCGAAAACGCCCCTGCTTACCCTTGATCATGTCAGCCAGTGACTTCAGCGGACGTCGGTTAGTGCCTGTAATGGCACGACCGCGGCGGCCATTGTCGAGCAGCGCATCAACAGATTCCTGCAACATGCGCTTCTCGTTGCGCACAATAATATCAGGTGCGTTGAGTTCAAGCAGGCGACGCAGACGATTGTTACGGTTGATAACCCGGCGATACAGATCATTCAGATCAGAAGTCGCAAAACGACCTCCGTCCAGCGGCACCAACGGGCGCAGGTCCGGTGGCAGCACCGGCAACACTGTCAGAACCATCCATTCAGGTTTATTGCCTGACTGGAGGAATGCCTCGAGCAGCTTTAAACGCTTTGACAGTCGCTTGATTTTAGTTTCGGAACTCGTCGCGCCGATATCTTCGCGAACCTGAACAATTGCGCTCGGTAAGTCGATCGTGCTCAACATCGCGTGCACCGCTTCGGCACCCATCGCAGCGTCGAACTCATCACCAAATTCTTCGATCGCTTCGAGATATTGTTCATCGGTCATCAATTGACCACGCTCAAGCGTTGTCAAACCAGGCTCGGTTACGACGAAGGCTTCAAAATACAAAACACGTTCAATCTCGCGCAATGTCATATCAAGCATCAGGCCGATGCGTGACGGCAATGATTTCAAAAACCAAATATGTGCTGTCGGGCTGGCCAGATCAATATGCGCCATGCGCTCACGACGAACCTTGGTCTGGGTAACCTCAACGCCACATTTCTCGCAGACTACGCCGCGATGCTTGAGGCGCTTGTACTTACCGCACAGGCACTCATAGTCCTTGATCGGGCCGAAGATCTTGGCGCAAAACAAGCCGTCACGTTCAGGCTTGAAGGTCCGATAATTGATCGTTTCTGGTTTTTTGACCTCGCCAAATGACCAGGACCGAATCAACTCGGGTGATGCAAGACCGATACGGATTGCATCGAAATCTTCAACATCATTCTGCGTTTTAAAAAGCTTTAATAAGTCTTTCATGTATCACCTAGCAAAGGTAAAAGTGGCCAACGCCGCTGTATTAGTCCTGTTCCAACTCCATATTGATACCCAGAGAACGAATCTCCTTGACCAATACATTGAACGATTCAGGCATACCTGCATCCATTTCATGTGTGCCATCGACGATGTTTTTGTACATCTTCGTACGACCCTGCACGTCATCGGACTTGACGGTAAGCATTTCCTGCAGTGTGTAGGCAGCGCCATAAGCCTCAAGTGCCCAGACCTCCATCTCACCAAATCGCTGACCACCGATCTGTGCCTGACCACCGAGAGGCTGCTGCGTCACGAGGCTGTATGGCCCGGTTGAACGTGCATGCATCTTGTCGTCGACCAAATGGTTCAACTTAAGCATGTACATATAACCGACCGTTGTTGGTCGCTCGAAATACTCCCCGGTACGACCATCTATCAGCGTCGTCTGGCCGGAACGCGGCAGACCGGCCAATTCGAGCAGGTTTTTAATTTCCAGCTCGCTGGCGCCATCGAATACCGGCGTTGCAATCGGCACACCATTGCGCAGATTACCGGCCAACTCAGTGACCTCACCATCAGACAAACCCTTGATGTCTTCCTGTTTACCACCTGACTTGTTGTAGATCTGATCAAGGTAGCTACGCAGCTTCGCCATCGTTGCACCGTTGTCGAGCAGCTCTGCGAGTTGTCGACCCAGCCCTTTGGCAGCCCAGCCGAGATGAGTCTCGAGCACCTGACCGACGTTCATACGTGACGGCACACCAAGCGGGTTCAGGACGATATCGACCGGTGTCCCGTCTTCGAGGTACGGCATGTCCTCGACCGGCACAATCATCGAAATTACGCCCTTATTACCATGGCGGCCTGCCATCTTGTCACCTGGCTGGATGCGACGTTTGACGGCAAGATAAACCTTGACCATCTTGAGCACACCAGGGGCCAGATCATCACCGGCAGTAATTTTGGTCTTCTTCTCAGCGTAACGGTGATCGAATTCCTCACGCTGTCCTTTCAGACGCTCGGCAACTTGTTCAAGCTGCTGGTTTGCATCGTCATTGCGCAGTCGGATTTCAAACCATTGCTCACGATCAAGCTCATCAAGATACGCTTTGGTAACTTTACTGCCGGACTTCAGCTGATTAGGTCCACCATCGACCTGCTTGCCGATGATCATCCGTTCAATACGATCAAAAATATCTTCTTCGAGAATTCGGCGCTGATCATTGAGATCCTTGCGAACACTCTCAAGTTCTGACCCCTCAATTGACAGCGCACGGCTGTCCTTATCAACACCATCACGCGTAAATACACGAACATCAATGACCGTGCCATCCATGCCTGGCGGCACACGCAGTGATGTATCCTTAACATCAGAAGCTTTCTCACCGAAAATTGCCCGCAGCAATTTCTCCTCTGGTGTCAGCTGCGTCTCACCTTTTGGCGTGACCTTACCGACAAGGATCTCGCCTGCATTAACTTCGGCACCAATAAAGGCAATACCTGCCTCATCGAGCTTGCCTAACGCAGAATCACCGACATTCGGAATATCAGCCGTAACTTCTTCCGAGCCGAGCTTCGTGTCACGTGCGACACAGGTTAGTTCTTCGATATGAATAGTAGTAAAGCGATCCTCACGAACGAGGCGCTCAGAGATCAGTATCGAATCCTCAAAGTTGTAGCCATTCCACGGCATAAACGCGACAAGCAAATTCTGACCGAGCGCCAGCTCACCCAGACTTGTTGAAGCGCCGTCGGCCAGCACGTCTCCACGAGAAATCGTATCGTTGGAGTTGACCAGTGGTCGCTGGTTGATACAGGTATTCTGATTTGAACGCGTGTATTTTGTCAGGTTATAAATATCGACACCCGACTCACCGGCGCTGGTCTCATCATCATTGACCCGCACGACAATACGTGAAGCATCGACAGAGTAGACCGAGCCGCCGCGTTTCGCGACGACCGTAACACCAGAGTCAATAGCAACAGCACGCTCCATACCGGTACCCACCAACGGCGTATCAGAACGCAGTGTCGGCACAGCTTGGCGCTGCATATTCGAGCCCATCAATGCACGGTTTGCATCGTCGTGCTCAAGGAACGGGATCAACGATGCCGCAACCGAAACAATCTGCTTCGGCGATACGTCCATGAAGTCAATCTGGTCGCTTGGCAACAGCGTGAACTCATTCTGGTGTCGCACAGACACGAGTTCTTCGACGAATCCTCCCTTTGGAGTCAGGTCTGAGTTGGCTTGCGCAATAACGTACTGGCCTTCCTCAATTGCCGATAGATACTCAATATCATCGGTGACCTTGCCATTTACAATCTTGCGATAAGGCGTTTCCAGAAAGCCATAATCATTGGTTCGGGCATAGACCGACAAAGAGTTGATCAGGCCGATATTCGGACCTTCAGGCGTCTCAATCGGGCAAACACGACCATAGTGGGTCGGGTGCACATCGCGAACCTCGAACCCAGCACGTTCACGTGTCAGACCACCTGGCCCAAGTGCCGATACACGACGCTTATGCGTGACTTCCGACAACGGGTTATTCTGGTCCATGAATTGCGACAATTGACTTGAGCCAAAGAATTCCTTGACCGCCGCTGCAACCGGTTTCGCGTTAATCATTTCCTGAGGCATCAAGCCTTCCGACTCAGCCAGTGTCAGGCGCTCTTTAACGGCGCGTTCAACACGAACAAGTCCAACACGGAACGCATTCTCAGCCATCTCACCGACGCTGCGAATACGACGGTTGCCAAGGTGGTCGATATCATCAACCACACCTTTACCGTTACGAATATCCATCAACACATGCAACACGGCGATGATGTCCTCTCGTGCCAGCGTATCAGAACCTTCGCTGCCCTCACGCCCGACGCGACGATTAAATTTCATGCGCCCAACAGCCGACAGATCATAGCGTTCAGGATTGAAAAACAAATTATGAAACAGATTCTCAGCAGCATCCTTGGTCGGCGGCTCGCCCGGACGCATCATGCGGTAGATCTCGACAAGCGCCTCAAGGCGTGTCGTCGAAGGATCTATACGCAGGGTATTCGAAATAAATGGGCCATGGTCAAGATCGTTAACGTACAGCGTCTCGATTTTTTCAATACCCGCCGCAATCAGTTTCTCAATAGCTTCGACCGTCAACAGGTCATTCGCTGTTGCGAGCAACTCGCCGGTTTCCTCATCGACAATGTCATGGGCCAGAATTTTCTCTTCGAGATATTCAATTGGCACAACAATGGACTTGACGCTGGATTTTCCCATCTCGCGCACATGCCGGGCTGTAATCCGCTTGCCTTCCTCAACAATTAGCTTACGGCCGACTTTGACATCAAAACTTGCCGTTTCACCGCGCAACCGCGACGGCACGAGCGTCATTTTGATATCTTTAGACGACAGTTGGAATTCATTCCTCTCGAAGAACATGTCGAGCATTTCTTCATTCGTGTACTCGAGTGCACGCAGAATGATGGTGACCGGAAGCTTGCGACGACGATCGATACGGGCGAATACTGAATCCTTCGGATCAAACTCGAAATCGAGCCATGATCCACGGTAAGGGATAACGCGCGCCGAAAACAGCAGCTTGCCGGACGAGTGCGTCTTGCCTTTGTCGTGATCGAAGAACACGCCAGGCGAACGATGCAGCTGAGAAACAATAACGCGCTCTGTGCCATTGATGACGAACGTACCGTGGTCGGTCATCATCGGCATTTCACCGAGATACACTTCCTGTTCGCGAACTTCCTTGACAGCCTTCTTCGGCCCGTCCTTGTCATAAATGACAAGCCGTACCTGAACACGCAGCGGTGCCGCAAAGGTCAAGCCTCTCGACTGACACTCTCTGACGTCAAACACCGGTTCGCCGAGGCGATAGCTGGTGTAGTCAAGTTCTGCACTGCCGGAATAGCTAACGATCGGGAACACGCTCTTAAAAGCAGCGTGCAGGCCCCGTTCCTTGCGATCTTTAGGCTCAACACCTTCCTGCAAATACTTGCGGTAGGAATCAACCTGAATTGCCAGCAGGTAAGGTACGTCCAGAATACTGGACCGCTTACCGAAATCCTTACGGATTCGTTTTTTCTCGGTAAAGGAATACGCCATGAAGTAGCACCTCTGTATTGCTACGCGTTAATGCGTCAATGTTGACGCAACACCAAAAGTCCGGGCGAGGAAGAAAAAAGATACCTTTTTCTCTTCCCCGCCTTTCCAATCGGTTACTTAATTTCTACAGCAGCTCCAGCTTCTTCAAGCTGCTTTTTAACTTCTTCGGCTTCGTCTTTAGATGCGCCTTCCTTGACAACGGTCGGTGCACTTTCAACTGCATCCTTGGCTTCTTTGAGGCCAAGACCGGTGATCGTGCGTACTGCCTTAATGACAGAAACCTTGTTTGCACCGAAATTTGTCATCACGACATCGAATTCAGTCTGTTCTTCTTCAGCGCCGGCAGCTTCTCCGGCTGGGCCTGCAGCAGCTGCAACCGGTGCAGCCGCAGAAACGCCCCACTCATCCTCAAGCATTTTGACCAGCTCGACGACTTCCATGATTGGTTTGGCGCTCAATTCCTTGAGCAGATCTTCGTTTGATAGTGCCATTGTTCTAATCTCCTGTTATTCGGTTACTCAAATATTAAAAAGCTAATAATTAATAGGTTCAGGCAGAGGGCTCTGCATCGCCACGAGCGCCAAGCACCCGGGCCAGCATTGCAGGCGGTTCGGCCAGTGTTCGAACCAGTTGACTGAGCGGTGCCTGCAGGACACCAAGCAGCATGGATCGAGCCTGATCAAGGTTCGGCAGACTGGCGAGTCGACTCAATTCTTCGGCGCCAAACAATGCACCACCAATCGCTATACCCTTCGTTGCCAGATCTTCATTGTCTTTGGCAAATTCTTTGACGATTCGAGCGGCGGCGCCCGGATCTTCGCGAGAAAATGCCAATAAAATCGGACCTTTCAGTATTTCGCCCAAGCATTCGAAAGCTGTACCCGCTACAGCTCGTCTGGCCAAGGTGTTTTTGACCACGCGCACATAGACACCTTCGTTGCGAGCCTTGGCCCGAAACTCTGTCATCTGCTCTACGCTCAGCCCTCTGTATTCGGCTGCAACAGCCGATTCCGAGTTAGCTGCGACCTCATTCACCTCAGCTACAAGCGCTTGCTTGTCTGCGAGTCTGAGTGCCATCGTCTTCTCCTAGCGTTGTTGTCACACGAGAAAGAAATACATTTCCTTTCTCACCTAAATGGTGACTTTCACCAGGAAAACCTGATTCGAGTAACACCATCTGCGCAGGCCATTTAATTAAGGCGCTGGCCAATCAAGTATTAAATGACTGTCCAGTGCCACCTACGGTCTTTGATGAACGGAAGCTGATGTCAGACACCAACTTCCAGCCATTCTCTTACTGAGAATTCTTTAATTGCCGACCGTCGAATAATCGACAGGCACACCTGGGCCCATCGTCGACGAAACCGACATCTTCTTCAGGAACTGGCCTTTGGAAGATGAGGGCTTGGCCTTATTGATGTCAGCTAATAACGCAGCGAGATTCTCATTCAATGCGCTAACTTCAAAATCTACTTTACCGATCGAGCAATGCACGATACCGGCCTTGTCGGCACGAAACCTGACCTGGCCCGACTTAGCGTTTTTTACTGCCGCTTCAACATCCGGCGTAACCGTGCCAACTTTCGGATTCGGCATTAGTCCACGCGGACCGAGAACCCGACCGAGCTGACCGACGATACGCATCGCATCAGGTGTCGCAATCACAGTACCGAAGTCCAGTTCACCGCCCTTCATGAGCTCAGCAAGATCTTCCATACCAACAACATCAGCGCCGGCAGCCTTGGCCTTCTCGGCATTCTCACCCTGCGCGAAGACCGCAACGCGTACTTCTTTACCTGTACCGTTCGGCAGCACAACTGATCCACGCACAACCTGATCGGATTTACGTGGGTCAATACCGAGGTTAATGGCAACGTCAACCGACTCGGTAAATTTTGTGTTTGCCATTTCCTTGACCAGCGTCAACGCTTCTATGGCGGGCAGCAATTCGGTGCGTGAAACTTTGTCCTGAAACAGCTGCTGTCTTTTGCTCAAATTAGCCATGATCAGACACCCTCCGTTTCGATGCCCATACTCCGGGCGCTACCAGCAATCGTACGCACTGCCGCATCCATATCGGCCGCGGTCAGATCTGGCTCTTTTGCTTTAGCTATCTCTTCAAGTTGCGCGCGCGTTACCTTGCCAACCTTTTCAGTATTCGGTTCGCCGCTGCCCTTCTTCAGGCCAGCCGCCTTCATCAACAGGGTTGCTGCGGGCGGTGTTTTCTTAATGAACGTGAAGCTACGATCGCTATAAACCGTAATGACGACAGGTACCGGCATACCCGCTTCCATACCCTGCGTCTCTGCATTAAAGGTCTTGCAGAATTCCATGATATTGACGCCATGCTGACCCAATGCCGGGCCCACTGGTGGGCTTGGGTTTGCTTTGCCGGCCGGAACCTGCAGCTTGATAAACGTTACTACTTTCTTAGCCATTTCTACCTCTCCGGGTCCATGCGCCGTAAGGCTCCCCATTGATGGTTAATATTTTCGGCATCTAAGTTAAGCATTGCTTTACAACACTTAACTTAGACACCAATGCGTATAACTACTGCCCCTGGGCTTTCCCTCTGGGCCTTCCCAAGTGTTAGCTTTTTTCTACCTGCGTAAACTCCAGCTCCACCGGCGTAGAACGCCCGAGAATCTGTACGGCAACGCGTAATTTGCTCTTTTCGTAATTGACGTTCTCAACGACTCCATTGAAATCGTTGAACGGCCCATCCACGACACGAACCACTTCGCCGGGTTCGAACAATACTTTTGGCCGTGGCTTATCTACACCTTCTTCAACCCGGCTCAGGATGAAGTTGGCTTCCTTTTCAGAAATAGGTGCCGGTTGGTCACTTCGACCGCCGATAAACCCGAGAACCTTTGGCACGCTCTTAACCAGATGCCATGTCTCTTCATCGAGATCCATCTGTACGAGCACGTAGCCAGGGAAAAACTTGCGCTCACTGCTGCGCTTTTTGCCTTCCTTCATCTCGACGACTTCTTCAGTCGGCACAAGAATCTTGCCAAACTTGTCTTCGAGGCCATTCAGCTTGATTCGTTCCTCGAGCCCACTCTTCACTTTCTTTTCGAAATTTGAGTAAGCGTGCACGACATACCATTTAAGCGCCATGCGTCAGCCTCCCTGCCCGGTTAACCATCGGGTTACCCAAAGTAAAAAGAAATCCAGGATCCAGAAAAATGTTCCCATGATCAACGCAAAAACCATAACAGTCAGCGTCGTCTGCAATGTCTCCTGGCGGGTCGGCCAGATTACCTTGCGTACTTCGTTGCGCGAAGTATGAATAAATTGCCACAGCATTTGACCCTGCAGTGACTGAAAGGCAATGGCGGTGCCAATTGCAAAGGCGACCAACATACCTGCCACGCGCAGCAATATTGATTCATTCTCAAAGTAGTAATAAGCAACGATGCCGCCAATCAGCACCACTACGGCAAGCAACAGCTTGACCGTATCAAGTACTCCTGGAGTCGAATCTACTTTCGTATTCATATTCGCCTTAAAAACACCGGACAGGTCCGATCGAAATGGCAGGCCAGGAGGGAATCGAACCCCCAACCTGCGGTTTTGGAGACCGCCGCTCTGCCAATTGAGCTACTGGCCTGTCGCTTTTCCGTTATTTATCTATTACTCGATAATCTTTGCTACTACGCCGGCACCGACGGTTCGACCACCCTCTCGAATAGCAAAACGCAGCCCTTCTTCCATCGCAATCGGGGCAATCAGGTCTACCTTCATCTGCACGTTATCGCCAGGCATCACCATCTCGGTGCCTTCTGGCAACTCACACGCACCCGTCACGTCTGTCGTGCGGAAGTAAAACTGGGGCCGATAACCCTTGAAAAACGGGGTATGACGTCCGCCCTCTTCCTTGGTCAGGATGTAGATCTCTGCCTCAAACTTCGTATGTGGCGTAATTGATCCGGGCTTAGCCAATACCTGGCCTCGCTCAACATCTTCTCGCTTCGTGCCGCGCAGCAATACGCCGACGTTATCGCCGGCCATACCCTGATCGAGCAACTTACGGAACATCTCTACTCCGGTACACGTCGTCTTGACCGTATCCTTGATGCCGACGATTGCAACTTCGTCGCCCACGTTCACAACACCGCGCTCGATACGCCCTGTTACTACCGTGCCGCGACCTGAAATCGAGAATACATCCTCAACCGGCATCAAAAAGGCACCGTCAACCGCTCGCTCGGGCAGTGGAATCCAGCTATCCAGTGCTTCAACCAGCTTCACCACTGAAGGGGCGCCAATCTCACTGGTATCGCCTTCCAGCGCTTTAAGCGCCGAACCGATGATGACCGGGGTGTCATCGCCAGGAAACTCGTAGGTCGACAGAAGATCACGGATCTCCATCTCTACCAGCTCCAGCAGCTCATCATCATCAACCATGTCCGCTTTGTTCATGTACACCACGATGTACGGCACGCCAACCTGGCGGGCCAGCAGGATGTGCTCGCGCGTCTGGGGCATCGGGCCGTCTGCCGCGCTGCATACCAGGATCGCGCCGTCCATCTGCGCTGCACCCGTGATCATGTTCTTCACGTAATCGGCGTGTCCCGGGCAATCAACATGCGCGTAGTGGCGCGCGTCGCTCTCATACTCCACGTGCGCTGTGGCAATCGTGATGCCGCGCTCGCGCTCTTCCGGAGCCTTGTCAATCTCATCAAACGCTGTTGAATCACCACCGTGCTTCTCAGCCATCACTTTCGTCAACGCCGCTGTCAGCGTCGTCTTGCCGTGATCCACGTGACCAATTGTCCCCACATTTACATGGGGCTTGGTGCGTTCAAATTTCTCCTTAGACATCAACCTCTCCAGACCTACGTATTGCCAGTATTCGCTCGTCTGTAGCGAACCACTGGGTTAGTAATTCGGCGACACATAACTGTATCGCCCTGCTTTCTATCTACTGCCGGACGCCCTCGTCCGACTACCACAACATGGAGCCCACAACCGGACTTGAACCGGTGACCTCTTCCTTACCAAGGAAGTGCTCTACCGCTGAGCTATGTGGGCCGCTCTTTATTGGAGCGGGTGATGGGAATCGAACCCACATCATCAGCTTGGAAGGCTGAGGTTCTACCTTTGAACTACACCCGCAACCCGGCAAAAAAACTCCTGATTACCTGTAACTCGCAGAATCCTGACCACCCAATGCGCGTGGTTCCTCCACACTCAACGATCACAAAAATAGACGCCGACGACTAATCAGTCGCCGTCATTGGACTCTTTTGCGACACTTTGTATTTATCTTTTGGAGCTTCGCCCTGTTTTAACGCCACACAGAAATAACAATATTAATCAACAAGTTAGGCTGCTTCCCCACCAATTTCCGAAGAACCTGGTGGAGGGGGTAGGATTCGAACCTACGTAGGCATAGCCAGCAGATTTACAGTCTGCCCTCGTTGACCGCTTGAGTACCCCTCCGCGGACGCAAGCCGGCTATTGTCTGACCGGTCATTCGCCGTGTCAACAGTGGGCGAGAAAAATATTACCTACTTGCTTGCTCACGGGTAAGAGCGATAACTCAATAACGGGAAAGCCGGGGACGAAACCAAAGCCCCATCAAAGTACAAATGACGGGAAAATCGAGGACGAAACCAAGGCCTCACCCAAGTACAAATAACGGGAAAGCCGGGGTCGGACCCCACTTTTCCGCCAAAGTACTAGGTTAATGAGAAGTTACGACGGTACGCGGAAAACTGGGGTCTGACCCCAAAACGCAATGAACCACGGTGGCTGGAAGAAAGAAAGGAACCCCGGGAAAAGCCTCCAACACCTAACCCGGTGCCAGGTTAGGTGGTACACCGTCGGAATCGCCGGGGTCAGACCCCTCTTTGCGGCTTTTAGAATTTCACCCTA
>Ga0233412_10001605_pt1 | contig 11564 bp, 12 predicted proteins | sample Na_anoxic_4_MG_FD_180667 | JGI IMG/M metagenome (GOLD analysis project Ga0233412, IMG submission 180667) | Seawater microbial communities from Saanich Inlet, British Columbia, Canada - Na_anoxic_4_MG | ecosystem: Environmental > Aquatic > Marine > Inlet | place: Canada: British Columbia... | reverse complement strand
GTGACATCCTGAAAACAACGAAAACCAGCCATGTTATTTACCCGATGGGAAAGCCGAGGATACCACATCTCTGTTGTTGTCAAGGGTTTGCGGTAAAGTACTACAGCTTCACCCTTGCCGCCTAAGAGCTGCAGCATCCTCGACTTTTGCAACGTTAGGGTTTCCTTAGCACACACTCGTAATAATCGGGCAACGTATTAACCCGGCGAAAATAGCCTCATCCCGTCATGCCGGACTTGATCCGGCATCCAGAGATTTTAATTTGCTGCCATCTTCCCGGATTCCGGCCTACGCCGGAATGGCGACAGTGAGGGATTTAACCGAAGTAATATCACCTCTTTTTTAAAGGATGGCAGTGAGCATTTTATAATTTCCCGAAGAAGAAACCATAGATATTTTGATCCGGGAAGTCAAACCATATACCTCATATATTGAAATTTGCCTGTTTCCGGATATAGAGTCTTTGACTTAAGTCAATGATTGGATATAATAAGTATATATAATAATTTGGTAACTCAGGAGGACTGGCTGAAGACTGTCGGGGAAAAGCGCGGTTACGGCAAATCCTAAAGGCGTATCCGGCAGCCTGTCATGCCCTCTATAAATTTATTAGCGGACATAATAAAAAACCATCATAGGGGCCGGTAAAAAAATGATTGGTATATCCAAACTCTATTGCGGTACTGTAGAACCATCGGATGCACTCCGTTACGGGAGACTTTCCAAAGACCTGCCTTCACATCTCCTTCAGTTTTCCGCCGACAAAAAACCCGTTGTGGTCTGGAATATTACCCGGGCATGTAATTTGAAGTGTGTTCATTGTTATGCACAGGCTACTGAAAAAACAAACGAAAAAGAACTTACTCATGAGCAGGGGCTCGCTCTCATAGATAATTTGGCCGATTTCAATGTGCCGGTCATCCTGTTTTCAGGAGGAGAGCCATTAGTGCGGCCTGACCTGGTTGAACTTGCCAGCTATGCGGTTGAAAAAGGAATGAGGGCTGTCATTTCTACCAACGGGACCTTGATTACAAAAGAAAAAGCCAAAGAACTGAAGAAAGTCGGCCTTTCATATGTTGGTGTCAGCTTAGACGGTATGGAGGCGATTAATGACCGGTTTCGCGGAAAAAAAGGCTCCTTTCGAGATGCGCTTACAGGTATAGAAAACTGCCAGGAAGAAGGGCTTAAGGTGGGACTCAGGTTCACTATTAACCGAATGAATGCGGATGAAGTCCGACATATCTTTGCCCTGATCGAAGAACAGCACATACCCAGGGTTTGCTTTTATCACCTGGTTTATGCGGGCAGAGGGTCAAATCTGATAAAGCAAGACCTGGACCACGGGGAAACAAGAAAAACAGTTGATCTGATCATTGATATGACAAAGGATTTACATGACAGAGGATTCGCCAAAGAGGTCCTGACTGTTGATAATCACGCAGACGGACCTTACTTATATATTCGAATGAGAAGAGAAAACAATCCAAGAGCAGATGAAGTCCTGCAGCTCCTGAAGATGAACGAAGGAAACAGCTCAGGCAGGGGAATCGGTTGCATCAGTTGGGACGGCTCTGTCCATGCCGACCAGTTTTGGAGGCATTACAGCTTTGGCAATGTCCTTGAAAGAACATTTGGTGAGATTTGGACGGACCTTTCTAACCCGTTAATGGCGCAATTAAAAGAGAAAAAAAAGTATATAAAGGGCCGTTGCGCAAAATGTCATTGGCTTGATGTCTGTGCCGGAAATTTCAGAACAAGGGCCGAAGCCGTTACAGGTGACATCTGGGCTGCAGATCCGGCCTGCTATCTAACAGATGAAGAAATTATGTGAAGCCAGGAGATAAGGGAGGAAACAGACAGGTAATGATTATACGACCTCGCAGGCTTAGAAAGACACCCACGGTCAGAGAGATGGTGAGAGAAACGACTCTTTCTGTAAAAGACTTCATTGCCCCTCTCTTTGTAAAACACGGTCAGGATAAAAAAGACCCAATCCACTCAATGCCGGGGCAATTTCAGTTTTCAATAGATACCATTATCAAAGAGGCTCAGGAATTATGGGCATTGGGGGTCCCATCTATTATTTTATTTGGCTTACCAGACAAAAAAGACCCAACGGGAAGCAGGTCCTGGGCAGATGATGGTATTGTACAGAGAACAGTATCGGCCATCAAAAAACATCTCCCGGATATGGTAATAATGACCGATGTCTGCCTCTGTGAATATACCGACCACGGACACTGCGGGGTAATTAAAAATAATGAGGTGGATAATGACTCCACTCTTGAATTGCTTTCCCGCCAGGCAGTCTCCCATGCCAGGGCTGGTGCGGATTTTATTGCACCGTCTGACATGATGGACGGTCGCGTCGCCGCTATCAGAAAGGCCTTGGATGAAGAAAATTATGAGAACATTCCCATCCTTTCATACGCTGTGAAATATAACTCTGCATTTTATGGCCCTTTCCGAGACGCTGCTGATTCAGCGCCACAGTACGGGGATCGTGCAAGCTATCAGATGGACCCTGCTAATGCCGTCGAGGCCCTTAAAGAGGCAGAATTAGATATAGAAGAAGGGGCAGACATGATCATGGTAAAGCCGGCCATGCCTTATTTGGATATTATCAGACGCATCCATGAACTGAGCCTGGTTCCTTTGGCCGCCTATAATGTAAGCGGCGAATACGCCATGATAAAAGCAGCGGAATTGCAGGGCTGGATAGACGGGAAAAGGGCCATGATGGAAATGCTTTTTTCAATTAAAAGGGCAGGGGCTGATCTTATCCTGACTTATTTTGCAAAAGAGGCCGCATTTATTCTAAACGAGTGATTAGAGTGAGCTAAATATGCATAAAAGTGTAGATCATATCACTAATAACCCTGCTGGGAACCATCTCCGACTTGTTGCATGGGAAGTCACAAGAAAATGCAACTTGAATTGCATACACTGCAGGGCCAGCTCTGAACAGGAGTCCTATCATGGAGAATTTGACACAACAAAATGCTTTGAAATCCTGAAGCAGATCAGACTGGCAGGAAAGCCGATTATTATATTAACCGGCGGTGAGCCCCTGATGAGAGAAGACCTCTTTGATCTATCCGAGCAGGGCACCAAAATGGGTCTGCGTATGGTATTAGCCACAAATGGCACCCTTTTGACTCCCCGGATCATCGAAAGGATTAAGGCATCCGGAATAAAAAGGGTCAGCATCTCCCTTGATAGTGCGTATGAAACTCAGCATGATGATTTCAGAAATGTACCCGGGGCATTTAAAAAAGCGATGGAAGGGATACAATTACTCAAAAAAGGCGATGTCGAGTTTCAAATTAATTCAACTATCACCAGGCATAATGTTAAGGACATTGAGAATATTCTGAACATGGCTGTTCGCCTCGGAGCTGCTGCCCTTCATATTTTTTTGCTGGTTCCGACAGGCCGCGCCAAAGAAATGATAAACCAGGAAATTGATGCCCTTGAATACGAAAAACTACTACACTGGTTCTACCGGATGAGGGACAAGACACCCCTTCACCTGAAGGCCACATGCGCCCCCCATTATTATAGAATTTTGCGTCAAAAGGCCCATGCCAAAGGCGAAAAAGTTGATTATGAGACCTATGGCCTTGATGCCATGACTCGTGGCTGCCTGGGAGGAATATCCTTCTGTTTTATTTCCAACCATGGGATTGTCCAGCCTTGCGGTTATCTTGAGCTGAACTGTGGAGATTTAAAGGATTCCGGTTTTGAATCAATTTGGCAAAACTCTGAGATTTTCAAGCAGCTCAGGAATTTTTCAGGCTACAAAGGAAAATGCGGGCAATGTGAATATCTCAGGGTTTGCGGTGGCTGCAGGGCCAGGGCATTTGAAGCTACCGGGGATTTTTTGGCAGAGGAACCTTTATGTGTCTATCAACCTAAAATGTAACTCACGCAGTCAGGCTGAAAGTGCCGGAGAATATAGGATGGACGATACTGATAAAAATATCTTAAATGAGATCCAGTCTAATTTTCCCATAACTTCCAAACCTTTCTTTGATTTGGGGAAAAGGTTTAACCTGTCCGAGACTGATGTCATTGAAAGGATAAAAAGGCTAAAAGATGAAGGAATCATCAGGAGAATCGGCGGCAATTTACAATCCAGCCAACTCAATTTTGTGAGTACTCTTTGTGCCGCAAAGGTGCCGGAGGGAAAAATTGATCATTTTGTCGAAGCAGTAAATCATTATCCGGGAGTTACCCATAACTACCTGAGGAATCATGAATATAATATCTGGTTTACCTTTATAGCCCAGGATATGGACTATATAAATAATGCCCTGAGACACATTTCTGAAGAGACAGGGGTAATAGAAATCCTGAACCTGCCTGCAATCAAGAAATTTAAGATCAAGGTCGATTTTGAGGTTTAGGGGTCAAAATCACTATAATAATTCTCTCTTGCCCTGAATCTCTTTTGTAATTCCCAAAGGATTCAGAGAACCAAAAGGTCAATATTTCCTGTAATATATATAAGAAAAATTGCTTAAAAATATAGGAGGCCTCATGAATTTTAAAGAATTAGCAGGAAATCTGGGTATGGAAGAAGATGAATATATCGAGATAGTTGAACTTTTTGTCGAAACCGCCTTAGCCGACCTCGACAAACTTCAATCAGGCATTGAGAAAGGAAACGGTGAAGAAGCAGGCAATGCCGCCCATTCACTAAAAGGTTCATCCGGAAACCTGGGTTTTACCGATTTCTATGAGTCAGCAAAATTGATTGAACAAAAAACCCGTGAAGGCAGTCTGGATAATATAGTTGAAGACGTAAAATTACTAAGGGGAAAACTGGACCTTATTATCAAAGCTTCTGCTAAGGATGGATAAGCCTTCCATCACTATTCAGGATATCCTGGGACAGGAGGGTTTACTATCAAGATCGCTTCCCGGCTTTGAGTCCCGCCCCTCACAGGTGCAGATGGCCCACCTGATCCAAGATTCCCTTCAAAAAAGAATTCCCGCCATTGTTGAAGCCGCCACAGGCACAGGGAAGACATTTGGTTATCTTGTCCCTCTTATCTTGAGCGGCAAAAAGGCCGTGATATCCACAGGGACAAAAAACCTTCAAGAACAGATCTATCTGAAAGACATACCGCTTCTCGAAAAAACAACCCACCTCAATATTGACGCCATGATCATGAAGGGAAGAAGGAATTATCTCTGCCTATTCAGATATCACCAGTTTTTTGTCCAGTCATCTCTTTTGAATAAAGCCCTGGAAGAGACAAGACAAAGGCTTGATAAATGGATTAACAAGACAGAATTTGCTGATCGAGCCGAGCTTTCCTGGTTAACAGATGACAATGTACTTTGGGATTCCATAACTTCTTCATCGGACCAATGTTTAGGCGGGAACTGTTTATTTCTTGAAGACTGTTTTCTGGGCAAACTTCGCAGCAAAGCGGCCAGATCCAGGATCATTATTGTTAATCATCATCTTTTTTTTGCCGATCTAAAGGTGAAAGAGGGTGGGTTTGGAGAAATTATCCCCCGATTCCAGGTCGCTGTTTTCGACGAAGCGCATAACATCGAGAAAATCGCTACCTCCTATTTTGGAGAAAGCCTTAGCACCAGCCAGCTTATGGATTTGGCCGGTGATCTGGAAAAAGAGATAAAAACCCTTAAAAACATAGATAAGGGCAGGGTAAAAAAACAGATAAATGTAATAAGGGCAGGGTCGGAGCACTTACGCTCATTGTTCAAAGACCAATGGGAAAAAGGGAGACTTGATGATAAAATACTATCAATTATCAGTGAAGGGCCGGCCAGAGAAATCAGGAAAGGGCTTAAATATGTCCAAGAAGAACTTCCTCTCCAGGCCCTCGTAAACAGGGCAGATGAGTTAGAGCAAAGGTTAGAGCAAATCCTGGGACCGAAAAGCAGTAACTGGTTAAACTGGTATGAAAGGCGGAAAAAGAGTCTGATGCTTCACATATCACCGCTCGATATATCTGAACGGATGAATGAATTCCTGTATAAAAAGGTCCAGACTGTTATCTTTACCTCGGCGACTCTTTCAACAAACATGACCTTTGATTATGCCCGCTCACGCCTGGGTTTGACAGAACATACCCTTGAAGGTAATTACCCTTCTCATTTCAAGTTTGAAGACCAGGCCCTTATGTACATTCCCGAAGACCTACCCAATCCGAACACCCCGGATTTCGGTCTGGAAATCACAAAGAGAATTAATAGTATCTTAAAAAAAAACAGGTGGCAGGGCACTTGTACTGTTTACAAGTTACCATAACCTGAATCTTGTTAGTCAAAACTTAAAGGACAAGATCCCTTATACAATTTATAGACAGGGCGATGCCCCCCGGTCAATCCTGCTGGACGCATTCAGACAGGATATCCGTTCAGTCTTGCTGGCTACAAGTTCTTTCTGGCAGGGCGTGGATGTGCCGGGTGAGGCACTGAGCTGTCTGATTATTGACAAACTGCCTTTTGATTCCCCGCAAGAGCCATTGGTCGCTGCCAGGATCGAGACCATACGTGAACAGGGCGGTAACCCTTTTATGGAATATCAGTTGCCTTCTGCTATCATATCCCTGAAACAGGGTTTAGGCAGACTTATAAGGAAAACCTCTGATAGGGGGATATTGTCTGTGCTGGATGTCAGGATCATGACCAGCCGGTACGGCAGGCTCTTTTTAGAAAGCCTGCCAAAGATCCCGATAAGCCATAACCTCTTAGATATAAGCAGTTTCTTTAAAGGAGAAAAAATGTCCCCCAAACCCTGGAAACTGATAGCCAGTAAACATGACAAATCATATCGGATCTTCAATCTTCGAACAGACAGGGCCACATCTCCCCGTACCGGCCATGAATATGATTTTTTTGTCCTTGAGTCCTCTTCATGGATTAACGTTATTCCTCTCACCCCTCAAAACGAGGTCGTCCTGATACGGCAATACCGTCACGGCATTCGTGAAGTCACATTAGAAATCCCGGGAGGTCTTGTGGAAATCCATGATACTCCCGAAGAAGCAGCCAAAAGGGAGTTGAGCGAAGAAACCGGGTACCGGTCATCCGAGATGATTTTTCTGGGAAGTGTCCATCCCAATCCTGCAATATTGAATAATAAGTGTTTTACATTCCTTGCAAAGGATGTTTTCCTTGCAGGAAAGCAGCAGCAGGACGAAAAGGAAGATATCGAGGTATTGCTTCAACCTCTCACCGAAATTCCCCGCTTGATTCGGGAAGGGGAAATCAGTCATTCGTTAGTACTTGCGGCATTTTACAGGTTTTTTATGGAATATCAGGCTTAAGTAAGGTAGATCTATGAGGATTTTGGTTCAAGATCAGGGATTCAGGTATCAGATCGTGGTTATTGCTCAGCGAGACCGGGAGATGAACTGGTAGCCTCCACGGTGAATTCACCAAGATTTTTTGGCAGATTCTCAAACACGACCATGAATGGAATAGCCGTGCCTGTCGGCACATTAAAATTTTCCCTGCCCATTCCATATCTGTTTTTCATCGCCTTGGCTATTTCCTCTATAGACATTACTTTGAGCTCTTCCTTCTTGAAACTATTGCCGGCATAGGCCTGTTTTCTCTTAACAACCTCCCCTTTATCATCCAGGATTTCCACCCTGACCAGCATGAAACTCCGACTCTTTGGGTAGTTATTCTTTACCATTCCCCGAACCACAAATAACTGACCTGCCTTTTCAGAATTAATAAAAGAACCATCCACGGCATGGAATGAAAGTTGGCGGGAACCCATATCAACTATCTCTTGTTTCACCGGCGGTTTCAGAAAAGACATGGAATCGGGAATTAGTTCAGGTGCCCAGAAATAGATAACAGCGGCCGCGCCTGTAAACAGAAGAATAATTACCAGAAAAACAGGCAAAAAACGAGATTTGGTGCGACTTTCCTGAACAGAAGCAGTTGCAGCGACTTCAGGTTCGTCTCTATATTTCGCTTCTATATCTGCCGGGAAAAAATCCTCCTTTATTTTTCTGCGATCAACGGCCTCTTCAGTTGCAGTCGTTTCTTCCCTTACAAAATCATCAAAATCTTCAGATGATATCCTGTCGAGTTTTTCCAGATCTTCCAGTTTCTCTTCAAAGATTGCGTCAATGCCTGTTTCTTGATCTTTCTTATTAACATCATCTTTTTCCTCTGTCAGTGTCTCATCGTGTTTTTCCCGGCTCACATCAATAGAATCAAAGACATCGGTAAAATCCCGGTCCGGCGGGTATGCCACAAAAATATGCTTACAAAGGGAACATCTGACCTTAGAACCTTCATTTTCAAGCAGGGATTCGTCAAGGCTGAACTTTGCATGGCATTTTTCACATTGAATAATCATAGCATTCTCCTGTTTGAGATAACGGTCGTTACTCACCTCAGGACACAAATATCAGGCAGATGCCTGTATTTTTCGTCATAGTCAAGTCCATATCCTATAAGAAATCCTTCCTCTATCTGAAAACCACAATAATCAATATGTATTGATATCTCTCTACGCTCAAGTTTATCGATCAAGGCGCAAATTTTGACTGATTCAACATCTTTATCTTTAAGGTCTTTGACAATATGCGTTAGAGTCAATCCAGTATCCACGATATCTTCAACCACTACAACCGGTTTACCCTGGACAGGGAGCTCTACATCTTTTGTAAATCGAATTTTACCGCTCGATGTCATACTTGCTCCGTAGCTCGCAGCCCTTATAAAATCAATCCTGGTTGGTATACTGAGCTCTCTGACCAAATCAGCGAAGAAAAAGATGACACCATTTAATATTCCGATTAAAACAGGTTCTTTTCCTTCATAATCAGAGGATATCTCACCGGCAATTTCTTTCACCCGCTTTTGAATAGTATCTCTGGTAATTAATATCTCTTTTCCCAAGGCCATCCCTCACATTTATTGTATGCAGATGCTGAATTAAAAAAATATATTGAAATTATTCTTTTTTGTCAACTATATGACAAGACAGTAACGAATTTGTCTTTTGACTTTCTTTTTGACTTTTCATTGTAATGTTTCAGCTCTTTGAGAAACTATTAGTAACGAGGAGGCTGTCCGAGAATGAGATATTCTTTCCAAGATCAAGAAAGGCGAAAATTATAACCACAGGAATACATTGAAGTATTTCGAGGATTATAATTTGAGCCTGACGCAGAGATTGGGGAAAATAGCCATTCTCGGACAGCCTCATAGATGACCATGCGTTATAGCATCAGTATGTCGATGCAGGCCTATTTGCAAAGAGCTGAAATATTACTTTTCATTCAATATCTTCAGCGATTCTCCAATAATATCACGGGATTTAAAGATTGACCCAAGATTCTTGAACAGCCGTTTTTGAGCAGAATTTGCTTTTGATGCTGAAGACAAAAACCTCATGGCAGCAAGCACATCATCCCAGTTAACGTTCCTGAACTGCACTTTGGAAACCCCCAGTTGAATCGTTGAAACTTGAGGTGTTTCTCCATGCGAGTAGTCCTTAAACACGACCTTCCCCAGATTTATGTTCACATAGTCGATTTCAAGCGGGATGCTCTTCACTTTTTCTTTTTCGGCAGGAGGAGGGCTTTCAGGTTTTCCTTCTCCGTCCCTTTGAGTAACACCACGTTTTGCTATTCTCTTGACTGCATCAGTATTCATTTTCCCTTCAGGATCTTTTATTATGACAATTTCAGAAATATCAAGCATCAGATCAGTAAAATGGATTTTCTTAAAAAACAAAGGCATTAATTCATAATTCACATAAATGGAGGGTGCCTTTATCATTTGTTCTTCTTCAAAACCCTTTGGACTCATGACAACAGCATTGGTGAGTTTAATGTCAGTATTAATAATACCGAGATGAGCGGAATCCATCTCAAGTTCAATACCTATAAAGCTCTTCGCTGCCGTTTTCACAGCCCACTTCATGATGGAATTGCGGCCTATGATAATAAACACCAGGGCCAGGGCAATGACTATAAAGATAATGATTTTCGCTTGGACATGCACAGTGAAACCTCCTCATTGGAAAAAAAATCTATATAAAATCAACTAATCGACTCTCCTTAATCATGCCCTCTCTAAGAACCAGAGGTGGATGCTGCGTAATGTCAAGGATCGTAGATCCGGTTTCACCCGCAGTTTCTCCTCCATCAAGAATCAAATCCACCCCTTCCTTAAAAGCAAACAAGACCTCGTCCGCATTCCGGCAAGCCGGTTCACTTGAGATATTAGCGCTTGTTCCGGTAATTGGTAATCCGATAGTCTGTGTCAATGCCGCAGCTATTGGGTGGCTTGAAAGTCGGATACCAATTTTACCTGTACCAGAGGTTAGCAATGGTGAGATCTTTGGATCAGCCGAAAAAATCAGGGTCAAACCGCCCGGCCAGAAGACTTTGATAAGCTTTTGGGCAATTAGAGGGATGTGATCCACATATTGCCCCAGCACCTCTATGGATGGGATTAATATCAATACAGGATGGCTGCTCTGTCTTTTCTTTACGAAAAAAAGATGCTTTACGGCCTTTTCATTGGTGGCATCCACTGCAAGACCATAAAAGGATTCCGTGGGATATGCAACCACGCCGCCGGATAAAAGGACTTTTACAGCCTTACTGGTAGCTCCCTGTAAATTCCGGGAGGTATCCACCCTGATTGCAGGCTGTTTTTTCTTTTTGCTTATTTTTTTAGACATGGCTGTAATAGTTGGCTTTTCTCCCAATTAGTTGAGAGAAAGGGGCCAAGGATTCGAGGATTATAATTTGAGTCTAACCCCGGGACCATCTTCCAGAGCTGCGGGGCAAGCGCAGAGACTGGGGAAAAATAACGGTTTTCGGTCGGGCACTGTTTATCGAGCACTTTTTGCCAGGTCTTTGCGATAATCGTTTAGCCTTTCTGCAAAGTGAGGGTATTTCAAGGCCAGAATTTGAGCAGTTAGAAAAGCAGCATTTTTTGCTCCTACAGCCCCCACTGCCACAGTGGCCACAGGGATACCCGGGGGCATCTGGACAATAGATAAAAGAGAGTCCATCCCTCCAAAAGATGACGAGTCAATTGGTATACCAATGACCGGCAGGCTGGTATGGGCAGCCATAAATCCCGGAAGATGCGCAGATAGGCCCGCCCCAGCAATAATCAACTCGATACCTCGGTCAGCTGCTGAAACAGCATATTCTTTTGTTAGATCCGGCGTACGATGTGCTGAAAGCACCCTGACCTCATGAGGAATTTCAAAGTTCTCAAGGATATCAATACACTTCTGCATTATATCCGAATCTGAGGTGCTCCCCATAATAACACCTACTAATGGTTTATCATTTGACATGACTTTCTCCTTTGATTATCCGGTAATGTTTACGAAAACCCTATCACAAACCCTAGGAGGCTGTCCGAGAATGAGATATTCTTTCCAAGATCAAGCCTCCGGCCCGTAGGGCCTACGCCCCGGAGGGAAAGGCGAAAATTATAACCACAGGAATACATTGAAGTATTTCGAGGATTATAATTTGAGCCTGACGCAGAGATTGGGCCTCCGGCTCGTAGATCCTACGGCTCAG
>Ga0233412_10001602_pt1 | contig 11575 bp, 10 predicted proteins | sample Na_anoxic_4_MG_FD_180667 | JGI IMG/M metagenome (GOLD analysis project Ga0233412, IMG submission 180667) | Seawater microbial communities from Saanich Inlet, British Columbia, Canada - Na_anoxic_4_MG | ecosystem: Environmental > Aquatic > Marine > Inlet | place: Canada: British Columbia... | reverse complement strand
GCTTCGCTCGAGGCACAGAGAACGCGGAGGAGGCTATCTTTTTTCATCGCCGCTGAGAAGGCGGCGATGAAAAACCACTCGGCAGCTGAAGCTGCGGGTGTAAAAATCCATGCTCAGCAACTATAAAATAGCGGGTCGCTTTGAGGAAATCCACCTACCGCAGGTGAATGGATTTTGCTTTTCGGCGTCTCAGCGAAAAGCAAAATAGAAAATCATTTCTCTGCGACCTCTGCGCCTCCGCGGTGAATAGTGTTTTGTCAAAGACCCTTTTAGGATCACAATTCAAGCCACCCTTTTTAGGGGTGGTGGTTGACTAAAACGCCGAAGGCATACCACTATTCGACATTCGAAGTTCGATGCTGAAAGTTCATTTATTAGTCCTGTAATGTCGGTAGCGCCAGTCGATAATATGCAGGGGATTCAGTAAGGTCAACGTATTTGAGGCAGCTATTGTCTCCCAGTCAAGTTTATCATACGAGACAACTTCGGATATCCACCCGAGAGAGATGTGTAAATGCGGAATGATATTCGTTTTTAATTTGCTTGAGTCAGCTAAGGTTGCAATGATATCACCCTCTTTAACAATCCTGCCGGCATGTATATCAACATATGGGTTCGTGTGGCCGTAAATTGTGCAAAACCTGCTGTTATCATTCTTATAGAGACCGTGCTCCATGATAATCGACTTGCCGAGAAAATCATTGAGAATCCTGACAACCGTTCCGTCATACATGACGGGAATCTTTGTTTTTTCATCAAGAGATAGAACCCTGTCGAGACGATCACTATACAGGCATAAATCCAATCCTTCATGAGGCCTGTCCCGCTTCCTCCGATCACCCCACCATTTGTCCGGTGCGTCAAACAACATGCCCGAATAGAAGAGCCACTCCTTAAAACCTTTCTTGTTCAGGGCGTTCTCCCGAATAAGGACTTCATTGAATTGTGTTTTTCTTAAACACCGAGTCCCGGAAAATTTCAAGTTTCAATACCTGTTCGCTCAACCGTACACTACACATTGAACCTGATATTCAGGATGTCGCCATCCTGGACCAGGTAGTTTTTCCCTTCTAATTTCATTCGGCCCTTTTCTCTAACCGCCTTTTCTGATCCGCATTTTATTAGATCATCATATTTAAAACACTCCGCGCGGATGAATCCGCGGGCCAGGTCAGAGTGAATGACACCGGCCGCTTCAAGCGCCGTATTCCCATTATGAATATTCCATGCCCGCACTTCATCAGGGCCAACGGTAAAAAAGCTGATATATCCCACAAGCCCATGTGCCATGCGTGTTAAACGATCTCTGGCTGACTCCTGAATCCCCATATCGGCCATAAAAAGATTCTCTTCTTCCGAATCATTCAGGCCGGACAATTCCATTTCAAATTTTCCGGCAAATTCAATGGCCTGGTGTTTCTTTTCAATCTTCCCTATGAGTTCACTATTCCTGTTAAAGCTGTTTTCGTCGGAGTTCAGGATGACCATCAACGGTTTTTTCGTGAAAAATTGAAACCCACCCAGTATCTTTTCCTGATCTCTTTCCAGTTCGAGTTCGCTGATGGCCCTATTCTCACTTAAATGATCAACAATTTTCCGGATCACTTTTTTCTCTGTTTGCAGAGCGTTTGTTTTTTTCCCCCGCTGGTAGGCATGAGCAATCCGTTCCAATCTGTTTTCCGCAATGATCATGTCAGAGATTAATAACTCGTCAATGATCATCTCCATATCATTTATCGGTGTCGGAAGGGGTTCAGGTTCGTTCGGGAAATTCCGCACTACAATAGCTAAGGCATCCGCACTTTTTATCAGTTCGATATCCGGACCGGAAAAGAGACCGGTTTTGGCCGACCCCTTCGCTACGCCAACGAAATCAAAAAACTCGATGGTGGTGAATACTGTTTTTTTGGGGCTATACATCTCGGAAAGACGGTTGACCCGGTCATCGAATACTTCCACCACAGCGAGATTCGGTTCGGCTTTTGCATTTGTATACGCGGTAACCGGGACTTCCTGTTTCGTCAGTGCGTTAAAAATCGTGGTTTTTCCTGAGTTGGGCAGGCCAATCAATCCAATTTTCATAAATTAATCTCTTTTGCCCTTTTCATCGTCACTCACTACTACCTTCAACATCTTATCCCCCTGCTGAATGGCATTCACAATCTCTTGTCCTTCGACCAGTTTGCCGAATACGGTGTGCATACCGTTTAAGTGTGCCTGTGGTGAATGCGTGATGAAAAACTGGCTCCCGTTCGTATTCGGACCAGCGTTTGCCATGGAGATAACTCCTGTATCGTGCTTCAGTGGATTCTCCGCAACTTCATCCTCAAATTTGTAGCCAGGCCCCCCACTCCCCGTGCCCGTAGGGTCACCTCCCTGGATCATAAAATCGTTTATTACCCGATGGAAAACTATTCCATCATAAAAACCCTCCTGGACCAGAAAAACAAAGTTGTTAACCGTTTTGGGCGCATGTTCCGGATAAAGCTCCAGCTCCATGTCACCCCTGCTGGTTTCAATTTTTATTCGATACGTTTTTTTCGGATCAATTTGCATTTCCGGCGGGCTGTCCCACTGTTTCTTACTCATTGTCATTCCTCCTTTTGAGATTTCAGATGTAAATATTAAGATTATTCAGGCTGACTGCGTGATTAGCAGCGATCTATTTATTTTCGCAGGCGGATTGTCTTAGGCGTCACCTCAACCAGTTCGTCTTCATTAATATATGAGATGCATTCTTCAAGGCTCATCTGTGTCGGGGGTGTTAGAATCACGTTCTCATCCGACCCTGAAGCGCGCATATTGGTCAATTTCTTGCCCTTTGCAGGGTTAATCACCAGATCTTGCGGCCTGCAGTGTTCGCCGATTATCTGACCGCGATAGACCCTTGTTCCCGGGCCGCAAAAGAACTTCCCCCTGTCCTGAAGGTTGAAAAGGGCATAGGCCACAGTTGTACAGGATTCTTTGACCACCAGGGCGCCTTTGCTGCGGTTTCGGATTTCACCCGCAAAAGGTCCGTATTCTAAAAAGACATAATTCATTATCCCCATACCTTTTGTGTCCGTTAAAAACTCTGACCGGAATCCAAGAAGGCCTCGTGTAGGGATTCTGTAAGTCAACCGGACCATCTCATTGTCCTGATTCATCTCAAGTAACCGGCCTTTACGCGCTCCCAGTTTTTCAATGACGGTTCCCATGTATTGCCTGTCAACATCGAGCGTCAGTTCTTCAAAGGGTTCAAGCCGACTGCCGTTCCGTTGTTTCATGATGACCTGGGGCCTGGTGACCTGGAATTCATATCCCTCGCGCCGCATTTTTTCGATGAGGATGGAGATGTGCAGCTCTCCCCTGCCCGAGACGTTGAAACCTCTGCCGTTTTCCAGTTCTTCGACCAGCAGGGCCGCATCGGAGAGGGCCTCCCTCTTCAGCCGTTCTGTCAGATGGCTTGATGTACCGAATCTTCCTTCGGTTCCGGCAAAAGGCGAATCATTTGGAATAAAATGCGTGGAAATAGTGCAAGGGTCAATCTCCATGGGAGGAAGAGGCACCGGATCAAGCGGATCAGTATATGTTACACCGAGAGTAACATCGTCCATCCCTGCAACGGCAACGATTTCACCGACTCCGGCGATATCCGTTGCCACTTTCCTGTTCCCTTCGAACCGGTATACCTTGCTGATACGAGCCGGGACAAGTGCTCCGTCCAGTCCGGCAACAACAATGTCCTTGTTGATATTCAATGTCCCGCCCGTTATCTTGCCGATCCCCAATCTGCCGAGATAGGGGGAATAGTCGATAGAGCTCACCAGCATCTGAAGCGGTGAGTGAGGGTCTCCTGCAGGTGCAGGTATATGTGATATGATTTTCCCGAAAAGCGGTTCCATGGATAATCTTGCACCGTTAGATCCAGAGAGAATATATCCTTCCTTTGCAGAAGCAAAAACGACCGGAAAATCAAGGATGTGATCAGGGGCATTCAATTTGACAAACAGATCAAAGACCTGGTCGACAGCCCATTCGGGCCGGGCGGCCGGTTTGTCTATTTTATTTATAACAACAATGATGGGAAGTTCCAATGCAAGGGATTTTTTTAGTACAAAATAGGTCTGTGGCATTGGGCCTTCCTGGGCATCAACAAGCAGAAGCGCCCCGTCGGCCATCCTTAGAATTCGTTCAACCTGGCCGCCGAAATCAGCATGCCCGGGAGTATCGATAATATTAATCCGATAGCCCTTATAAAGAAAGGAGGCATTTTTGGATGTAATCGTAATACCGCGCTCCCGTTCCAGATCCATGGAATCCATGAAGCGTTCGGCAACATGTTCATTTTCCCGAAACACCCCGCCCTGTTTGAACATCTGGTCTACCAGTGTGGTTTTTCCATGATCAACATGGGCGATAATGGCAATATTTCTAATTTTGTCCTGATCCATTTAATTTCCTGTTTTAATCGCCGTGAGGGACGGTTTATTCTGATTTGGAAAATCACGCCCTTTGGGCGCGGTTTTTATACTTAGTTCATGTGCGATAATTTTCAAAACTTTATAGTTTAACTTTATAATTAAAATAATTCAATAAAAAAAATAACGGCAGACTCATTCATTGACATTTGTCTCCTGATTTTGTTAGTGTTGTCTTTTGGTGCTCTACTAAGGTGGATAGACTGAAGGTAGAAGGCTTTTAGAGACAAATCATGCGCGATCACACAAAACTCAGGGCATTTGAGCCGGCTGACGAGGTAGCAGTATTGGTTTATCGGGTGACCGCAGGATTTCCGAGAGAGGAATTGTATGGTCTGACTTCTCAAATGCGGCAGGCAGCGGTTTCGGTTCCTTCTAACATCGTTGAAGGTTGAGCGCGTGACAGTCACGCCGATGATTAATATACTTCAGCCTTCAGTCTTCAACCGAGATACCTGAGTTACGATAATATTAACCTGGCAATTAGATAGTCTAACTCCGTCATGCCGGACTTGATCCGGCATCCAGTACCCTCCTGGATTCCGGCTTTCGCAGGAATGACAATATTGAGGTATTTAATTGCCGGAGTAATACCTTTGGAGAAGAACAAATGGGCCTGATTAGCAGATCCGGAAGCTTTACCAGATATCTTGCAGATGGTACTCTACCGGAAGAATTCATGGAAATCCTCTCAGAGAAGGTTGCCCGATACTCTTTCAGGATCCTTGATGAAAAATCTATTGATGAACGTTCTGTGGGCTGGGTCAATATCATGGACATTTTTGACAACCGGTTTGCGGGGCTTGAGTTTCTCAAAGAACCTTATATTACAATGGCACTGAGGGTTGATGAGAGAAAGGTTCCTGCAACAGCCCTGAAACAATACTGCCTCGAGGCCGAAGAAAATATCAAGAAAGAAGAGAACCTTGAATATCTGCCAAAAAGCCGGCGTTCGGACATAAAAGACGGGGTCAGGCTCCGTCTCATGAAAAGGGCAATCCCTGTTTCCAAAACCTATGATATGATCTGGAATTACAGCACCAGCCTTGTAGTTTTCGGTTGTACCGCCAACAGACTTTGCGACGAATTTATGGAGATTTTCCTTCAGACATTTGATATTCAACTCCAGGCATTTTATCCATATACACTCGCCGGCAGGTTTCTTGAAAAAGAAGGCACTCCTGCCGAACTTCTTGACGGCCTGAACCCCATGAATTTTTCACAGGAGAAATAATTATGCAGCTTTCAGAAAAAGTGAAAGAAACACAATTCCTGGGGAGAGAATTTCTTCTCTGGCTCTGGTTCAGGGCAGAAACGGAAAGAGGCCATTTTGACATGGGTAAAAAAGGGACTGCCGAAATCTGGTTTGACGACAAACTCACGCTCCAGTCAGAAAACGAAAGGGGCATTGAGACAATAATCTGTGCAGGTGAAGCAACAAATATGAGAGAGGCGCGCTTTGCGCTGGCAGGGAACAAAGAAGTCGTCCAGGCTGCGGTAAAACTGCTTATTGGCGATAACCAGTGGTCCTTTGTACTTGACTCCACCTGGCTGAATTTCAGTAGTTTTAAAACGCCTAAAGTAATGATGGACAGACAAGATGACCCGGACGGGATTTTTTATGAAAAAATGTTCTTAATAGAAGAGGCGATATCCGCTATTGATGTGATATATTCTTCTTTCATAAAACTCCGTCTTTCCCCTGAATGGACAGATCAGGAACGTCCGGCACTTGTCAAATGGATAAGCGAAGGTAAAGATAGTGCTGCTGATTGAAAATAATGAGGATTTAAAAAAGATAGCCTTAGAACTTCAAAAGGAACCGGAAATCGGCGTGGATCTTGAAGCGGATTCCATGTTCCATTATCAGGAAAAGGTCTGCCTTCTTCAGATCTCCACACATGCACTGAACATTCTAATCGACCCGCTCTCCATTCAGGACCTTTCTCCCCTGGCACCCGTTTTTGCCGATCCCCGAATCCGAAAAGTCTTTCATGGCGCTGACTATGACATCCGATCCCTTTACAGAGATTTTGGTATCGAGGTACATTCTCTGTTTGATACCCAGATCGCCGCAAGGTTTCTCGGAGCCAGGGAAACCGGTCTTGCCAGTCTGCTTAAAATGAGGTTCAATGTCTCGAGTGATAAGAAATTTCAAAAAAAAGACTGGTCTCAAAGACCCCTGCCGGCAGCAATGCTCAAATATGCTGTCCAGGATATCTGTCACCTTCTTCCTCTATCAGACATTCTTGAGAAGGAGTTAATGGAAAAATCACTACTTTTCTGTGTGGAAGAGGAATGTGAATTGTTGCGGGGTGTTCGCCCGAATTCATCAAAAACCAGGCCGTTCTTTCTCAATTTCAAAGGTGCCGCAAGGCTTGATCCCCGAAGTCTTGCAGTTCTTGAAAAAATCCTTTGCTTTCGAGACCAGGTTGCCAGACGTAAAGACCGCCCTCATTTCAAGGTACTGGGCAATAATCAAATCATGGAGATTGTCCGGAATAAACCAATGTCCAAAACAGATCTCACCAGAGTAAAAGGTTTTAGCCCCAGGCTGATAGATCATATGGGGAAATCTCTTATTGAAAAAGTCAGGGAGGGATTGAACCTCCCGGACGAGGCACTTCCTCTATACCCTGAAAAAGTGAGACATAGGCTGAAATCCAAAGAGGCAGCCCGCGTAAAGGCATTGAAAAGCTGGCGTGAACAAAAGCGCGGGAAATGGAGAGCTGATCCATCTCTCGTCTGTACAAACGCTCAGATACTGGCGGTCGCTATCGCAAACCCGGAAAAGCCTGAGGACATGGAATGTATCGATAATATTAGAAGATGGCAGATTAAGCTTTTTGGCTCGGAAATTTGTAATATCATTCAAAAGACCGGTTATTAACCTGGCAATTAGATAGTCTAACTCCGTCATGCCGGACTTGATCCGGCATCCAGTACCCTCCTGGATTCCGGCTTTTGCCGGAATGACAATATTGAGGTATTTAATTGCCGGAGTACTAATACCGGCCGACTCCCCGGTCATCTTTTATTGTTTTATTTGTAATTTAGGATCAGGTTGCTCCGGCTTCTTTTGCAAATTCAGTATAGATAAACTTTTCTAAATCTATTTTTTCATGAATTGTTCCCATCTCATTTGTAATATAATTCTGAATTTTATAAAAATCATCGAGTTGCGGCATTAGATTATCTGTTGTGATACGATCGGCCGGAGAAGAGAGTACTTTTTCAACAACATTAATATCCTGATTAAGAAAAAACACACCTATCTTTGCTGCTTCTTTTATATTTTTACTGATAAATTTTCCAGATTTTACAAGACTGTTTGTGAGTTCCTGAACAGCATTTGGGAAATAGCGAATAATTTCTGTGTTTATAACCAAAACACAACAGGGATGGTCAGGCCAAATATTTTTTGACAATTCAAACTCATTACCAAGCCCGGCCTTAATTACATTTGAACCAAAAGGTTCTGCAACGAGGAAACCACCAATTTTCCCCTGCTCATCTATTTCTATGAATGTGGGTATTTTCGAGGGGGGAACTGTTTGCACTTCAACATCCTTACCAATACCTATTTCTAAATTATTGTCTTTTAACAATTTATGCAAAAGCATATTGTGAATTGATAAATGGAAGGGAATCAGAACATCTTTACCTTTAAAATCCTGAATTTCTTTTATATCTGCAGATTTGTTGGTAATTAAAACGCTCCCATTTTTATGACCAAGGAGTACTAATCTGATATCATCCCCCTTTCTAAAATGATCTATTGCTAAAGGGGCCAGCATAAATGCGGCATTAATATCCCCGCGGGAGAAAGCTACACTGAGGGACCCCCAATCAATGAAAGGGCATGCTTCCAAATTTCCATATTTAAATATTTCCTCGCCCTTTAATAATTTCCTTTCTGTGACACCTAAAATAAGATGATCGGTAATATTCAGGTAGCCTATTTTAATATCGGGTTTTTTACTCATTTGCACCTCAATGTAAAGGTTTTTAAAAGAAGATTGTTTTTCCTGATTCACTTAGTCGATAAATATAAATAATGTCAATCATTTTTTTGTTCACTTTTTTTTGTTCACGAGGAGACTGTCCCGTGTAATATTAACCTTGCAATTAGATAGTCTAACTCCGTCATGCCGGACTTGATCCGGCATCCAGTACCCTCCTGGATTCCGGCTTTCGCCGGAATGACAATATTGAGGTACTTAATTTCCGGAGTAATATCATCCTTTTAAAATCAAGATGTTAAGGGTCAATATTTTGACATAATGGAATTTTTTTCCTGATTTTCAATTTCAAAAACTCTTAATAAAACCTCTAATTACATGGAATTATAACTTTTTTTTTAAATATCCATGTTTTGGCATAGATAATGCATATTATTAGATGCGTTAATTTAATATCGTTTTTCCATCTCACATCTTAGAAAAATTAACTTGTAATAAATAAATGCAATGGAGAATTAAATGTCCAACAAATCTGCCAATGCCATTCAAAGGATACAGCCACCGATCATGAAACCGGGAGCAGACTGTCTAACGGGTGGGAGTACTGGGAAATTTATTGAAAAATTGACCCATAATCTTGATGAGCGCATAAAAGAGCTGAACTGTCTTTATGAAATTTCAAGGCTTTTTGAAAAAAAGGATATTTCATTAGGTGAGATCTTAACCGAGGTCGTTTCGCTTATTGTCCCCTCCTGGCAGTACCCTGAAATCACATGTGCCCGCATCATTCTGGAGGGAAAGGAATTCAAAACCAGAAACTTCAAAGAAACCCCCTGGAAGCAGAATGGTGATATAACCTTTGACGGTAAACGAATTGGTGCCCTGGAAATCTGTTACCTTATGGAGAAACCTCAAAGTGACGAAGGGCCTTTTTTAAAAGAGGAAAGGTATCTCCTGAATATTATTACAGAACAGCTGGAGCATATCGTTGAACGTATATGGGCCAAAGAGGCTTTGCAGAAGCGAACCAATGACCTTGATGAGCGGCTCAAAGAGCTTAATTGCCTTTATGGCATATCCAGGCTTGTTGAGAAGTCTGATACATCGATAGATAAACTAATCAAAGAAATAATTAATCTTATTCCCCATGCATGGCAGTATCCTGAAATCACCTGTGCACGAGTTGTTTTGAGAGGTCAGGAATTCATGACAGACAATTTTCAGGAAACAGTCTGGAAACAGTCAGGAAATATTTATGTCCATGGAAACGTTGAGGGTGTTTTTGAGATCTATTACCTGAAAAAAAGAAAAGGTGGTTATGAGGGCCCTTTCCTGAAATCAGAACAGAGCCTTTTGAATGTGATTGTGGAGAGATTAGGGAGAATTCTCGAACGCATTCAAGCGAAAATGGATTTTGAAGAGAGTGAAGAACGTTATCGTATCCTAACCGAGAGTGTGCTTGATGGAGTAACAGTTATCCGTGATGGGAACTTTATATTTGCAAATCATACTTTTATTTCCATGCTTGGTTTTGATGATGAAAAGCGGCTTATCGGGAAAAAGGCACTTGATGTAGTTTCAGATGGTTTTAGACAACATTTTAAAGAGCTACATGAATCCGTTAAAAAAGGCGAAACCAGTGAAGAAGTATTTCAAGGAAAATACATTAAGACAGACGGGTCGGAATTCTGGGCAGAGACGCATTTTAATCAAATCATGTTAAGAGGCAAAACAGCTTTTCTCCATACTGTCAGAGATATTTCTGAAGCAAAACTCCGAGAGTTTGCCATTCAGGAAGAGACGGAAAAACTCAAACAAGAGAACAAGAGGCTCTGGATATCAACGAACGAACGCTACAAATTTGGAGACATTGTAGGAAAAAGCCCTTGCATGCAAAAGATCTATAACCTTATCACAAAAGCCGCTGCTTCTGATGCCAATATTGTCATTTACGGTGAGTCCGGTACCGGCAAGGAGTTGGTAGCCCGGTCAATTTATGAAATGAGCGATGTATATCACAGAAACTTTGTTCCCGTTAATTGTGGAGCAATCCCTGAAAGTATTTTTGAAAGCGAGTTTTTTGGTTATCGCAAAGGGGCCTTTACCGGTGCACAGATGGACAAACACGGGTTTTTCGACTTTGCGCATAAGGGCACATTGTTCCTGGATGAAGTGGGAGAGCTTACGCTCAATATGCAGGCCAAATTGCTTAGAGCCCTTGAATGCGGAGAGTTTACATCAGTCGGAGATAATGAAGCGAAAAAGGTAGATACCCGAATCGTGGCAGCTACAAACAAAAATATTTTTGATATGGTAAAAAGCGGTACATTGCGTGAAGATTTCTACTACAGAATTCACATCATCCCAATAGATATTCCCCCTCTCAGAGAACGAGCGGAAGATATACCTTTACTGATTGAACACCTCATGCGGTTAAAAAGTAGTGACAGGATCTTCTCCAAGCTCCCCGGAAGGATAATGGATGCATTAAGTAATTATGACTGGCCGGGAAATATCCGGGAATTAAAAAATGTATTGCAGAGGTATCTTATTACAGGCCATCTTGATTTCCCGGGAAAAGGTATGTTCGAGTCAAACAGCGACAAAAGCACCTCAATAAATGTAAAGACCCCGCAAGAGGGAGCGGATTACTTTACCAAAGTAAAGTCTTTAGAAAAAAGCCTGATTATTAATGCCCTGGAGAAAAACAAGTGGAACAAAAGCAAGGTTGCTGCAGAGTTAGGTATCCCCAGAAGGACGCTTTATAGAAAACTGAAAAATATTGAGACTTATTAGGCACAGTTTGTGCCATTCCGTTTCATAACGGTTTTATTATAATAATATCAAGAAGTAAGATGGTTTAATTCGGACGTTGCGAGATGATTAATATACTTCAGCCTTCAGTCTTCAACCGAGATACCTGAGTAGAGATTCCCCCTGTCATGTTGCCCTCATGGAAAACCTTATCCATACGTTCTTTAATGAGCGCCCTGTCTTCACTCACCTGTCAAATTTGTTTTTCTTCTCCCTTTGAGGCATTGAACTAAATGCAAGCCTGTTAAAACTCCGGCAAAAATTTCCCTATTAGCACCCAGATAGTCAAAATATTTACTACTTCAGCCTTGCTTTTAAAACACTGCCATTAAGGCTGGG